>OZSS01001452.1_pt1 | contig 10970 bp, 8 predicted proteins | sample 1779911 | NCBI WGS metagenome assembly OZSS01 (sample SAMEA2603589, study PRJEB24840) | metagenome | biome: Water; feature: Photic zone; material: Seawater sample | place: Mediterranean Sea | collected 2013-11-12 | depth 10 m | reverse complement strand
ATTGATGTCCTCGGTCAATTGATCCAAAAGTTGCCATTGGTCTGAGATTGGCGTTTGTTCGTCTGGAAACCTGAGTTCTTTTACGATGATTTCAGCTTGTGCATTGATTAACATGTAGTCATGAGGAGGTATGTAATTAAAAAAACCAACCCTGTTGTTAAACTCATCCAAATAGGTGTAGATGTTTGGGTTTCCCGTCACGGCTAATTTGAAATTCACCAATTGTTGTTGTAAATCGTTGTAGGGATACAAATAAATTCTATTGGTACTCTCTATTACAGAATTGGAATATTTATACAGGGTGGAATGCGAAAGAAAATATCTTTTCATATCAATACTTTTGATAAAAATAGGTTTCGTCAATACTGATCGAAATTTTGTTTAAGTCCACTTTTATTTCTTTTAGAAAATTTTCTAAACCTTTACTTTTAATGGATTCAATGGTGGTATATTTTAGGGTGCTGCTCAGTTTTCCAAGTAGAAAAATTAATTTTTTATCATTTATCTGATTAAAATTATTGAGCCTCTGGGTATGAATGTTTAGCTTGTTGACACTGTATATAATCGATCTTGGGAATTTTTCATTGATGGCGATCATTTCAATGATATTTTCGATGCTAAAAATTGATTTAAATGTTTTTAAGTACAATTGATAACCTCCAATGGAAATCAATAGATTTTTAAAAAAATAGCTTTCGTATGGGTTTTCATTATTTTGATCCAAATTGATTATTCTAACATCCAAAAAATCCATGCTTTGAACAACACGCTCTAAGTATTTACCCAAGTTCATAAAGCAATACGCATTTCCCCTTTCTTGTGATATGTCTGCAACGCTGTAATAAATATGATTGTATTGCAACAATTCATTTACAATGCTGATGGGATCCTCTTTTTTGTATTTGGCTGAGATATTGTCCTGTGAAAGATGTAAATAATATTTATTTACCGACAGCCAAAGTTCTCGAGATATGTGTTCTTGTACACTTCTCGCATTTTCTCTTGCCTTGGTGATCATGTTCAAAACGCTGTTTGAATTTGTGTCATCGAAAATAACATAGAGGATGGTTGAGATGGTGTCTTGATGATTTCTAAACTCTATTTCTGGGGTTTTACCCAAATAGGTCGTCAAAATCCTACTCCAATCTGAATAGTCACCGGAATCTAAGGTAGCATTATAGGTTGTTTTTATTAAATTTAATAGTCCATAGCTTCGCTCCATATAGCGATCCATCCAAAATAAATTATTTGCAACCCTACTGAGCATCTTCTGATTTATTGATGATCCAAGTGTCCTTGCTGCCGCCTCCTTGAGAACTGTTGACAACAAGAGATCCCTTCCGCATGGCGACCCTTGTAAGCCCACCAGGACAAACTTCTATTTTTTCGGCACCACTAATTGCAAATGGTCTTAAGTCCACACAACGTGGAACCAATTCATTTTCGAGTATACAGGGTGCTGTAGAGAGATTTAAAATGGGCTGAGCAATATAGTTTTTCGGATTTTTATTTAGCTGTTGTAAATAATCATCGATTTCTTTTTCCGAGACACTATTTCCCATAAGCATACCGTATCCACCACTTCCGTCTGTTTTTTTGATTACCATCTTATCAATATTATTCACAACATATTCTTTTTGATCTGTATGATCCATTTGATAGGTTTCTATATTTTTGAGGATGGGTTCTTGATTTAAATAATATTGTATCATTTTTGGGACGTAGGCATATATAGCTTTATCATCAGCAATTCCGGTTCCTGGGGCATTGACGATACAAACTTTACCTTGTCTAAATGATTCCATGATGCCTGCCAGTCCAAGTACACTTTGGCTATTAAAGCTTAAAGGGTCTAAAAATTCGTCATCTATACGTCTGTAAATGATGTCAACTTTTCTGAGACCACTTGCTGTTTTCATAAAAACTTCATGATTGTCGAGTACCAGATCACTCCCCTCAACCAGTTCAACTCCCATAAGCCTAGCCAATGTGGTGTGTTCATAGTAAGCAGAATTGTAAAGCCCTGGTGTTAAAAGAACAATTTCAGGATCGCTTTTGTCGACCAATGTTCTCAACTGCTTGTACAACATTTGAGGGTAATTGTCCACAGCTAGAACCCGGTGTTTGGGCATTAAGTTGGGGTACAGCCTTCTGGTAATTTCTCGATTTTCGAGCATATAACTGACCCCAGAAGGGGTTCGAAGATTATCTTCTAATACATGAAAATCACCTGATTTGTCCCTGATGAGATCGACCCCTGATATGTGTGTATATACGTTTTTTGGGACGGAAAGATTGATCATCTCCCGAATAAAATATCTGTTGTTAATGACAAGCTGTGGGGGGATGATCTTGTCTTTGATAATAAATTGTTCATGGTAAACGTCTCTTAAGAACAGGTTGAGTGCCCTGATGCGCTGGACGATGCCTTTCTCTATGAATGTCCATTCTTTGATACCTATAATACGGGGAATGACATCGAAAGGGAAGATCCTCTCAACACCCTTATTGTCACTGTAAACAGTAAATGTCACACCTTGGTTTCTGAAAAACTGATTGGAAAAATCTTTCATTTGGTTGAGATTTTCAAACTCTATATTGTTCAAAAAACTACCAAACTCTTGATAAAGACTCCTTACCCCACCTGTAGCGTCAAACATCTCATCCCAAGTGTTGGGGTATTGGTTGTATTTTCCGATTAATTTTTCCAAATTTAAAATTTAAAGTAAAAATACAACAATCACTTTCTGATAATTTAATGTTTACATCGTTATGGAGAATTATTTAAAAATAATCTGCAGAAAGCGTATTTTTTTTAATAATTTCTTAAAATGAAATTATAAAATAGCGATATTTTAAATTTAACAAAGATTGCCCAAAGAGAGGAGTTTTAATCTATTGGTGGTACTGCGATGAACTTTCCCTTGGTGTCGTAAAAAAAAGTAACTTTCGTTCGATATATTTTTTAATTATTTTGAAGTATAGTCATATCCATCAAATTCCCGAGTGAATGTCAACAGCGCGTTAAATTTTAAATGATCCAAGGATGAATTCAAAAAATAAACGGTTAATATTTTCGATATGGTTTTTTTGCCTGTGTTTTCTACCACTTCAATTTTCAATTGCCCAGAGCACTATCTCAGGAAGTATCGCATTTGGTGCTCCTACCAGAGGGGGGCTCGACGGAAAAATCATTAGGGTTACAACACTCGACGCCACTGGTCCTGGTTCTTTAGGTGAGGCAATTGAGGCCAAGGGTCCCAGAATAGTTGTGTTTGAAGTAGGAGGGGTTATCGACCTAAATAAAGCGGAGATGAATATTACAGAACCCTTCCTGACAATTGCAGGACAAACGGCTCCCTTTCCTGGGATCACTCTTATTAAGGGTGGATTCTGGGTCAATACCCACGATATAGTGATCCAGCACCTCCGTGTGAGACCCGGTGATGCTGGGGAGCCTAAAAGAAGCGGTTGGGCATCTGATGGACTGACAACTTCCGGCGGCAATGCCTATAATATTATTATTGACCATTGCTCCTTTACTTGGGCCGTTGATGAAAACCTCAGTGCGTCGGGGAGGAGAACAGAAGGACCTGATATGACTTCTCATAAAATTACTTTCAGCAACAATATAATTGCCGAAGGTCTGGATGATTCATCCCACGAAAAAGGGCCCCACTCTAAAGGGAGTCTAATCCATGATTTTTGCCGTGATATCGCCATTATAGGAAATCTATTTGCCCACAATGAAATGAGAAACCCCTATTTTAAGGCATACACTACTGGAGTGATAGCCAATAACCTTATCTATAATCCAGGGAAGACGGCCATTCAATTGAGTTATTCCCCAATGGAGTGGAAAAATTCAGGATATAAACCCCAAAACTGTAAAGTCAGTATCGTTGGAAATGTACTCTACAAAGGAATTGATTCAAGCCCATCATTGGCCATGGTAATGAATAAAGGGGATGCATATATGGAAGATAATCTTGCCTATGAAAACAACGGACTTGCGGCTCCGCTGACCGCAGGAGAAATTGTTCTACTCAAAAAAAAACCTGTATGGCCCGATGATTTTGAACCACTTTCTTCAGAAGATGTAGTAGATCATATTGTAAATCATGCAGGAGCTCGACCCCGGGAAAGAGATGAAATAGATCAGCGTATTGTCATGGACTTCCTCAATAAAAAAGGTAAGATTCTCGACAGCCAGGAAGAAGTTGGAGGATATCCAACACCAACAAAAACATATAGAAAACTCAATATTCCTGAAGATGATATTGAAGGCTGGTTGGATCTGCTTGCCAAAAAACTTGAATAGTCTTACACTACAGCACCCCAGATAATTCACTCTTATTCAATTTCCCATTTTATGCATCTACTTCCTCAGTAAATCGTCCACTTATTTTGCGATAACGATTGCTGTAAGTTTTTCATTTTTTTTGAAATAATTTAATTGGGTAAGACATAAAATTACACTATGTTTGCGCGCTTATAATATGAACAAATCCCCCTTAATTTATCCCACCTTCGATCCTGATTTTGCTTGTTAATCACTGTCGCCCTAATCATCATTTTTTAAGCCAACGATAAGTCAAAGTACCCTATGAAAAAGTATTTCAATTTGTTTGATTTTAAACAAAAAGTAGATTATAAAATAGAACTATTATCAGGTCTAACGGTTGCTTTGGCCTTGGTACCCGAAGCAGTTGCTTTTGCGTTGATTGCAGGTTTGTCGCCTTTAACAGGTCTTTATTCGGCTTTTGTTATGGGATTGGTCACCTCAGTTTTGGGTGGTCGCTCGGGAATGATATCTGGAGCTACTGGTGCTGTAGCTATAGTGATTGTTAGCTTGGCACTTTCGCACGGTCCGGAATATGTGTTTGCTACGGTAGTTTTGGCAGGAATGATCCAGTTATTGGCTGGTTTTTTAAGATTGGGTAAGCTCATGCGATTGGTACCCCATCCAGTCATTTTTGGATTTGTCAATGGCTTGGCCATCATTATTTTTATTTCACAATTGGAGCAATTTAAAGATCCCCAAGGAGCGTGGTTGACAGGCAAGTCTTTGTATATATTACTCGCTTTGGTGATTTTAACCATGTTGATCATCTGGGGTTTGCCCAAGTTGACCAGAGGGTTTCCTGCTTCTTTGGTTGCGATTATTTCAGTTTTTGGGATGGTTTATTTTTTTGGAATAGAAACGAAGACAGTGGGAGATATCGCTTCTATTGAGGGAGGGTTTCCTCCCTTTCACCTGCCCGATATTCCATTGAGTTTGGAAACCTTAACACTGATATTTCCATACGCTCTTATTGTTGCAGGGGTTGGGCTGATAGAGAGTTTGTTGACTTTGAACATCATTGACGAAATCACTGAAACCCTTGGCAGCGGAAATAAAGAAGCCGTCGCACAAGGACTTGCCAATGTATTGTCGGGAATATTTTCGGGTATGGGAGGCTGTGCCATGATCGGTCAAAGTTTAATCAATATATCCAATGGGGCAAGGGCTCGGCTGTCGGGTGTTGTGGCTGCGGTAGTACTGCTTTTATTTGTGATGTTTGGTGCCAATTTAATAGAACAAGTCCCCATGGCAGCCCTGACTGGTTTGATGATTATGGTGGCCATAGGAACATTTGAATGGTCGAGTTTAAGGACATTTAATAAAATGCCAAAATCCGATATTTTTGTAATGATTACGGTTACATTGGTTACTGTTTTTTTACATAATTTGCCCTTGGCAGTAATTCTAGGGGTGTTCATTGCAGCCTTAGTTTTTGCTTGGGACAATGCTAAAAGAATTCGAGCACGTAAATCCATAGACGCACAAGGTGTAAAATATTATGAAATTTACGGCCCCTTATTTTTTGGTTCGATTACAGCATTCAATGAAAAATTTGATGTCGTGAACGACCCTCAAGAGGTAATTATTGATTTTAAAGAAAGTAGGGTGGTGGACATGTCTGCCATAGAGGCCTTAAACAAAATTACAGAACGTTACCTCAAAATGGAAAAAAAACTTCATTTACGTCATTTGAGTAAAGATTGTCAAATATTACTTAAAAACGCAGATAAAATAATTGATATCAACGTATTGGAAGATCCAAATTACAAAGTTGTTGTCGATGAAATCTAAATTTTCTCTCGGCGGACCAACCCATTTATCGAGTATGGTTTTTGGCCTATTAATTTACTGAATAATTGCACTTTTTCTCGATAGATTTTATCATCATTTGAGCAATATCTTTTTGTGTAGCCGTTTCTATCCCCTCTAATCCTGGAGATGAATTCACCTCAAGGACCAGTGGTCCTCCGGAGGATCTTATGATATCAACACCCGCAACACTTAACCCCAAGGCTTTGGTTGCTTTGATGGCAAGTTTACGTTCCTCTACTGTAGTTTTAACGATAGAAGTAGTGCCCCCTAAATGGACGTTGGCCCTAAATTCTCCGGGAGGTGCGGTACGTTGCATTGAAGCTACCACCTTGCCATCAATGACAAAACACCGAATGTCCTTTCCGTCTGCCTCTTTTATAAATTCTTGAACTAAAATGTTGGCTTTTAGACTTTTAAAAGCATTGATTACACTCTCTGCAGCTTTTTTTGTTTCGGCCAATACCACGCCCTTTCCTTGAGTCCCTTCCAACAACTTTACGATGAGTGGAGATCCGCCGACCATTTCAATTAAATCGTTTGTATCTAAAGGTGAACTCGCAAAGCCTGATGTCGGTATTTTGACCCCTTTGCTCAATAACAATTGAAGTGAAAACAATTTGTCTCTGGATTGAATAATAGAATCTGAAGTATTGAGACAAAACACTCCCATACCCTCAAAAAGTCGTAAAAGTGCACATGCATAAAATGTTTGAGTGGGTCTGATTCTCGGAATCACTGCATCTAAAGAATCAATAGTTTCGCCCCCACGATAATGAATTTGTGGCGTAGAAGCATCTAATTTCATAAAACATTGTCGGATGTTGTAAAAGTCTATTTGATGCCCTCTTTGTTCTGCTGCTTCTTTGAGTCTTTTGTTACTGTACAATTCATGGTTGGAAGCCAGTAAACCAATTTTTAGCCCTCCTGTAGTATTTCTAAATTTTTCATAAGAACTTATAATAATGGTATCACTAATTTTTCCTGATAAAAAACTTTCTTCAGGATCGACGACAAGGCGTCCTTTCATTGCTTCTCGCCCCAAAAGCATGCGATAGCCCATAGAATCTCTGTTTGTGAGGGTTAACTCTATGCTCCATGTATGATCTCCTAAGGTCATGAATGTTTGAATGACAAACCGTTGCTCTCTGTTTCCAGTCGAACTTTTTACAACTCTTTTGTCCGTCACCAATGCATTGCATTTAACTTTACGCTTACCGTCACTTTGAATAGGATAAACATCAAAGCTCACCCAAGTTTGTCCATCCTTTTGGTAGGGTTGAATGTTGAGGGCATGTAAGCTAGAGGTCTTGGCTCCACTATCAACACGCACCTTAATATGAGGGATATTAAGCTCATTTAAGCAAATCCATTCTTCTGATCCAATTGTAACTTTTGAGTCCACCTAAAAATTTTTGCTAATGAATGAAATAAATGAATCGGTTGTATTAATTGAATGTAATTTTTTTGTAATGTGCGTTTAAAAAAAAACACTTTTTCGAATAGATTTAAAAATACAAGATTTTCAACACCACAAAAAAGATGTGATTTAGGGAGTCACAAATTTATTGGGAGACACTATAATGCTCAATAATGTGGGAAAGATTAGAATTTTATATACTGATAAAATCGTTGTCAAGTAAAAACCATATCTTAGAAAAAATGATTAGGAACATTAGCTACAATAATTAAGTTTGTTTAAAATAAAACACTGATGACGAAAAACAGTTTACCACTTATATTAGGGTTTGTTATATTGTTTAATTCATGTGAGCAACTGAGTACTACCAAAATTATTCGGTTGGGACACGGGCTAAATACCAGCCATTCTGTTCACAAGGCTATGGTTTATATGGGAGAACAATTGGAACTCAAATCTAACGGTAAAATTAAGCTCCAAATATATCCAAGTCAACAATTGGGTACAGAACGTCAATGTCTTGAGCTACTTCAAATAGGTGCATTGGACATGACTAAATCATCTGCTGGTGTTTTAGAAAATTTTTCACCAGGGATGAAAGTATTGGGTTTGCCCTATCTTTTTAGAAACCGTGAGCATTCATTTAAAGTATTGGATGGACCGATTGGCAAGGAATTGCTCGCGGGAGCTGAAAAATATTGGTTAAAAGGATTGGCCTTTTACGATGCTGGAAGCAGAAGTTTTTATACCATCAATACTCCAGTTGAACAACCCAGTGACTTGGAAGGTTTAAAAATCCGAGTACAGGAGAGTCAGACAGCCATAGATATGGTAAAATCTTTCGGTGGTTCTCCAACACCAATTTCTCATGGAGAGCTATATACATCATTACAACAAGGTGTTGTTGACGGTGCTGAAAACAATCCACCTGTTTTTTATTTATCGAGACATTATGAAGTTTGTAAAAACTACATTCTTGATGAGCATACTGTTTTACCTGATGTCGTTCTTATGGGTACCCACCTATGGGATTCGCTCAATGAAGAGGAACAAAAATGGGTTCAGGAATCTATGGACTTATCGGTGATCGAACAACGTAAATTGTGGATGCAATCCGAAAAAGAATCTCTCGATGCTGTGAGAGGAGCAGGGGTTATTGTCAGCTATCCTGATAAAACTAAATTTTCTGAAATTTCTAAATCTGTCATCGAAGAATACGAACAAGATCCTTACTTTAAAGACGTTATAGTAAAAATTAAAAAAACTTTATAAACTCAACTTTGGAGATAAAATTGATTTATTTAAAGAGAAAGTCGATGTTTTGATAATGTCCCTGATGATAAAAGTTCAAACTGGATGAAGAAACCTTTTTGATTTTTAATCTAATCAGATAGCCTGTAGAGTTTTTATATTTTTCAAAATACAACCTTAAGATAATCCTCCCCAATTATCACGTCTTAAAACCACTTCAAGGCCATCTCAGATTAAGGCAATGATACCAATAAATTACAATGGGGTCTGGATTGGAGGTATTGGTGAAAAGAAAACATTTTTCGTTTTGACCAAGATTAGTCAAATTTGATTTAACTTCATATTATGAAAAAATTAGCTACTCTTGTCATCTTATTTGGTTGCTTTTTAACTACAAATCAATCAATTGCACAAGCCAATGACAAAGGTGTAAAATACACCTATAAAAAAGGTGATTTTAATGGCATAGGAAAATGGTATATGGGAAGAGAAATTGCCTACGTAATGGGATTTCAAGGAATTAATTGGTTGGAAAGGTCTGAGAGAGAAATAGAGGAGGATGTAGCTACACTGATCAAAAATATGAAAATTAAAACCGATGATACTATTGCCGATATTGGTGCAGGTTCCGGATATCATGTTTTTAAGATGGCTCCATTGGCTGATAAAGGGTTGGTATATGCTGTTGATATTCAACCCGAAATGTTGGAGGCTATTGAACTAAAAAAAAAGTCCAAAAGGGTATTTAACGTTGAAACAGTGCTTGGATCAGCGAAAAGTATCAATTTGCCCAAAAACTCGCTTGACAAAGTTTTACTCGTAGACGTCTATCATGAGTTTAGCAATCCTTTTGAAATGATTGAGTCTATCAAAAATGCTTTAAAACCTAATGGACTGCTGTTTTTAATAGAATACAGAGGTGAAGACCCAAATGTTCCAATTAAAAAAATTCACAAAATGACTAAAAAACAATCTATTGCAGAAATGAGAGCTGTTGGATTGAAGTTAAAAGAAAACATTGATAATCTTCCCTGGCAGCATTGTATGATTTTTAAGAAGAATTGATGGGATTCATAAACATCAGATTAGATATTAAAACCCACCCTTAGATCATTTAATCAGATAGTAAAGAGGTTTGTTACTATAGATAAAGAGATATTCCCTTAATAAGGATAATTTAATGTTGTTCTAAAGCTTATACTTTCCCTCCTCTTTTTCCCGGTTTCTCCGTATTTGTAAATAAGATTGTTTTTTATTCTTTCCCAAGTATTTGCGACAAACAAAACCCAAATATTTTTTACATAATGCTGCCGCAATACCTTTCTGCAGCCATTTTATTTTTTGGATTCAGTAACTAAATCAATAAAAATAATTGCATTTACACTTAGATAAGTTAGCGCAGGTAGTGTTTGGATAAATGTGTCATTTATTTTTATTCTAACGCCAACACCCAACAGCATCATCACCGAAAGCCCTAATGATGATATTATTAGTATCCTTTTATCAAAAAAACCTAAGATGGAACCTACTCCACCCAATAACTGGAAAAAACCAACAATTGTTCTGTATTCTGACAAACCATAACGATAAAATTCATCCATAAATAAATCACTGTAAAAACAGGCCAAACCAAAGAAAATAAAAGATATACCTGAAAAAAATGACAAAACTATCCTCATGATAATTATGATGAAGATTAAGTCAACTTTTCTATATAATCATCAATTGCTTGCCTAATCATTGAGGATACATTTTCCTTTTTGTTTTTGGCTATTTTGTAAAGCTTATCAGCTTGCTCGTCCTCGAGTTTAATTTTGATTCTCTGCATAATGCTAAAATAGCAAAATTCGCATTGGAATATTCCCTAACGAGCGACATTAAATAATAGATATTTAAAATTATAGGGTAAAACCAACATACTGGTAAAAAAATGAAATTAAAGTGTACCCAAAAAAACAAACCCCTATTATTAACGGGGGTTAAAAAGCTATTAAACGGATAAAGAGGATTAAATTTATAACTACTGTTAAAAGTTTTGATTGCAGAAACAATGAAGTTAATTTTAATAATATACAAATCAAGACGTGCCTCCCAGAAATAGAGTGTTTGAGATTATTATCTAAGACCTGATTTTTGATGATTTTA
>OZSS01001451.1_pt1 | contig 10975 bp, 2 predicted proteins | sample 1779911 | NCBI WGS metagenome assembly OZSS01 (sample SAMEA2603589, study PRJEB24840) | metagenome | biome: Water; feature: Photic zone; material: Seawater sample | place: Mediterranean Sea | collected 2013-11-12 | depth 10 m | reverse complement strand
CAAGTATCACTGACATCGTTCCACTCGGTTACAAGGATTGGGCTGCTTATGGGCTGTCTCTTGACGCCACCAATAAAGACAAAGCCTTCAATCAGTACCCTTGGCCAGTTCTTGGAATGTATCAGCCTGATTCCATCGCCTCCTTTCAAATTGGTGGCAAGAATTTTCTGATTACTGCCAATGAGGGAGACGCTCGGGACTATGAGGGCTTCTCGGAGGAAGAAAGAGTTAAGGTCTTGACCATTGAGTACAGTTTACCGACCGCAGGAACGCCCCTGACCGTCGCGACCATCCCGGAAGGTCTCAAAAAGGCTCATAGAAGTAATGTTGCCGACAAAGCCGTATATGCCAGAGGCAATGTTGTGGATAATGCCACGCAGCTGGAGGATGACTTGGTCGGACTGAAGAAAATTGGTGAAGTTACTGCCTTGATCCCCGAGGCAAGCACTGGGTATGCCAATCCAGCCTATGCCATTGACGGCAAGAGCGGAAATGTTGATTTCCCATTTCTAAATGGAATCAAACCTATCGCTACTGTCGGGGAGTATGACCCTGTAACAGGATATCCAATCACGGGATATCCGGACGGTCAGGCTGCCTGGTTAGCTGATAACGATACCATCCGGGTTGCATATCAGTCTGAGTCATACGCGACCATGGGTACCTTTGGTGAAACTTATCCATGGGTTATGCAAAATGGAGTCAGCTTCACCGGTTCCCACATACACACAATCGACTACGATCGTACTAAATTTGCAGATTTCCTTTCTAACACGAATGCGGCAAGTACGATGTTTAAAGCATCCGGTCATTTGTTTGATACGGTGTACAATGTTTTCGGTGAGCTGGTGGACGGCAAAGATTCAAACAAAGCCAACCTCAGCAAAAAATGGGGGAATCAAACCCTGCCTGACGGAACGGTTCTTGAATTTTCCGATGGATTCAAACTTTCCGAGGCTGATTTCTTTTTCCAATCCTTCTGTGGTGCCTATTACGAGAAGGCTAACAAATACGGAGTTGGTATTGGATTCGCCAATGATGCTTGGCTCTGTGCCGAGGAGTGGCAGATCGGAAGCATGTTTCCGAATGGATCTACCGATTCAGCAAGAACTCTAGGATTAGCGTCGGTTGTGGTTGATGTCGCTAATGGTGTCGCGTACACAGTACCTGCTCTCGGCCAGTCTGGATATGAGAAGTTACTTCCAATCAATCCAGGACATAAAGATTATGTTGTTATAGTTTGTGCAGGTTACAACCATTCCATAGCCAACGCTCCTCTTAAAGTGTATGTGGGATTAAAGGGCAAAGGCACGGATGGCAATGCTCTTCCGGCAGATGCCAACGCCAGAGATAAATTCTTGGCGGCAAATGGTCTTCTCCATGGTAAGCTGTACGGTCTTGCCGTCAAAAACGAAGACTACGCAACAAAACTTAACATTACCGATGTAGCCGTTGATCAACAACTGATCGATACCTACCTACAAAACCCTGAGGCGGATGACACATTCAGTGCCAGATACTATCCGACTTCCTTCCAATGGAAGGGATGGGGAGCTGACAATGCGGTTGCCGTTAAGGATACTGAAGTTTCCAAGTGGTCCACTCAAAGTGAACAACCTACTGGCTACACTTTCTTCAACGGTAACACCAAGACGGAGCACCCCGCCGTGGATCCTGATATCTCCAAGCACCGCTATGTTCAAAATATGACTAGTAAAGGTGCAATTATGGGCTTTGACTTTGGTGACCTCACTGCTCAACTAAATGCCGCATCCGGAAAACTACCTTCATATCTTGAGGCAACCGCTACCCGAATAGTTGCTGCTGTGGACGGGTCCTTGGTCATTCAAACAGGTGGTGCAGGCGTGGGGCATGGTGGTATGTCCACTGCCGCCGAACACATAGAGAAAGGGGTAAGCAAGCCAGTGGCTCCTGACGGATTGATGTGGGTTAAGTCAAAGGATGCAGATGTACTCATCGTCGACGAAGACTCTGGCAATGACTATGGTGAACGCAAATACGCACTCGTACTTGACCCCACGGACATGACCCTAAAGGAAGATAAAACCGGGTATTTCCTCGCCCAAGCCGGCGGAAAATACAGCCCAAGGGGTGCCGCTAAAGTATCTGCCTACGGAGGGGCTTATGCTTATTCCACATCTTCCGAGTTTTCAGGCAGTTGGAATGTTTCAGCCCTGATTGCGAAAAAGTCCAATGGCAGTTTTTATACCATGGCAGAATTGTCTGGTACCAAAGAACAGGAAGTGAACTCAGGTATCGCCTTGAAGGACACTACGTTACTCGGGGTTCTTCAACACAGGAGTGAGTCGGGAGGTCCAGTTGCAGCCTTTCGTGCGGATGCGGGCGGACAAATATTCCTCTTCCGTATGCACATTCCCTCAGTCTCTGGTGCTAAATCAACCGTCGTTACAGCCGCTACCTACGAAACGCCCTATTTTGAGAATGATTCCTCCTACCCTGCACCAGAAAAGTCACTCAGTGATGATCTCAACTTGGGTCGCCTTAAGACAACCTCAGCGACTGGTGATACAGATGGTGATGGCAAGCATGAGCACATCTACGCCTATGGTGCTCGTTCTTTCTCGATTTGGGATGAAAACGGTGCCTTGGTTTTCGACTCCGGCTCTGATATTGAGCGAATCGTCCGCATGAGTACATCCGATTGGGGAGGTAGTTACTCCGAATCCCGTAGTGATGACAAGGGACCTGAACCAGAAGGGGTTGCCGTAGGCGTCGTAGACGGAAAAACCTATGCATTTATTGGTTTAGAACGATCCGGTGGCATTTTGGTCTATGATATAACCAATCCATTGAAACCAGAATTCTTACAATATGCCAATAATCCAAATGATGTTAGTCCTGAAGGTTTGGTTTTTGTGAGTGCGGAAGACAGTCCCACTGGACATGCCATCCTAGTCGTAACGAATGAAGTCAGTGGTTCCACCACCGTTTGGGGATTAAAAAATCTTCCCGTCGGTGAAGTCCAAGGTTTGCAGGTCTTTCAGGAAGCTGACTTTACTTTACTAAACTGGCAGGACACTTCGTCTGTCGAAGACGGGTTCATCATTATGCGTAAAGAAGGTTCCGGCGACTTCAAAGAAATTGGAAGAGCTGGCCGTAATTCCACCGATTTCTTTGATTCACAGGTTACCCCTGGCGTCACTTACACCTACACGGTGAAGGCCTACAACGGCATATCGGAATCCGGTTCCGGAGACGAAGTTAAATCAACTTCCAATCTCAGGCTTACCATCCTTCATGCAAGTGATGCTGAGCAATTGATGCCTACCGCATTGAGTGGTGGCTACTATGGTGGAGCTGGACTTTTTGTTACACGAATGAATGAGTTGAGGGCTGAATACGAGGGGCTCGGCCACCAAGTCCTGACCATTACGGCTGGTGACAACCTCATGCCTGGTAAAGAACTCGCAGCCAGCACCACTGGAAATGATTTTTATCATGCAATGCTTCTGGATCAGGCTGGTTTTGAAGTGGCGACCATTGGTAACCATGAATTTGATGCAGGACCTGATGTAACAGCGAATTTTATTGCTGCTGCAAAAAGTCCAACATTCCTTTCTGCCAATCTCGATTTTTCAGCACATAAGCCGATGAATGATTTGTTCACTTCCGGAAAAATTGCCAAAAGCACCACCATTGATGTATCCTTTGGTGCTCGTTCGATACGAGTTGGAGTGGTTGGGGCAGTCACTGAGAACCTCAACTTCATTTCCAGTCCGCTGCCAGTAAAAATTAACACAAAAGTAGCGGAAGCCATCCAATCTGAAATTGACACCCTCAAGTCTAACGGTGCCCAACTGATTATTCTCTCCAGTCATTTACAAGGCATATCGGAAGAATTGAATATCATTAAGAATCTTAAGGATGTGGATGTTGTTCTATCTGGCGGAGGAGACGATTTGCTGGCTAACCCCAATGATCTACTCATTCCAATTCCACCAGTCACTCATTGGTCAGGTTCTGTAATTGAACACAAAGCAACTGGTCCCTATCCTATGCTTGGTGTTAACGCAGACAACCAAACCGTTCCGGTGGTTGCGGTGGATGGACAACTCAAGTATATTGGGCGATTAACCCTTGATGTCACATCCCAAGGTGAACTGGTCGGTTGGAACGGTGGAATTAACAGGGTGGTGGATACTGTAATCGATCCATTTAGGGGAGTAGTTGCAGATCCTGTCGCTGTCGAGACCATTGAAGAACCTGTCAACAATTTCGTTACCGGACTGGCTTCAATGAAGATTTCAAATCCAATCGATTTCCCTCTCATGGGTAGTTCAAATGATATCAGGGCAGTTGAAACGAACCTGGGTAACCTTGTCGCGGATGCATTTTTAGAAGTAGCCAGGAAGGATGCCCCTCTCAAAGGTCTCCCTGCCTCGGAACTTCCAAATGTGGCCATCGCAAATGGTGGAGGCATTAGAGATAGCATCAATGTGGGAGGTGATTCAGGATATGAAGTTACCGTGGAGGATACTTATAAAGTCCTGCCATTCTCAAACTATCTCACGGTTGTTCCCGGACTCACTTCTTCTGAATTCAAGCTTCTTCTTGAAAATGCTTATTCGAGGACTGTTTTGGACGAAAGTGGACAACCTAAACGCGAGGGTGGAGGCACTGGTCGTTTTGCTCAAATTGCTGGGTTTACAGTTGAATATGATATAACTGCTCCTGCAATGTCCATCGATTCCAATGACATTGTTTCTGCCGTTGGTTCAAGAGTTGTTAATGTCACCCTCAACGACGGAACTAAAATAATCGAAAATGGAGTCCCAGTTGATGAAGCTGTGGTAAACCTCGCCATAGTCGATTTCTTAGCCGATGGCGGTGATCAATACTTCAATTTCAAGTCCAGCAAAGTAGAATATGACATGATTGGTTACAGCTATCAGGCGGCACTTGCTGAATACATTAGTAATGTCCTGAAAGGAGACTTATCGAAATACAAAACTACGGACGGCCGCATCAGCCACACCGGCAAAGCTTCTGCTGAAGGAGCCAAGGCAAGTTCCGGGAGTGTTTTCTTCCCGGGTGCTAAGAAAGTCGATGCAGGGTGGAAGAACTTGAGTTGGTTTGGAAGTTTTTGGGATGAGCAATTCCCATGGATTTATCACGCCGAGCACGGTTGGCTTTACGCCGGAGGAACAGGTGGGGCATCCATGTGGTTCTACGATCTGGAAACCGGATGGTGGTGGACCAATGAGCAATACTACCCCTATGTCTACTTGGATACAGTACAAGATTGGGTTTTTTACCAGCCACATCAAGACAGTAATAACAGATTCTTCTATCTGTTTCAGGACGGTGGTCAATGGGTGAGCTATCCACTCTCAGGCATGTAATCCGAAATAATGATTAAGCTCAAGACGCTCATCCTCAAATCTACTGTATTATGAAGAGTTCCTCTTTTTTAAATCCTTTGGGAACGCGAATGCTGGCCTTTGTTTCCGCCTTCGCTCTCCTTTTTCATCCGCTTGTCTTCGCACAGGAAGCACCGTCTGGGCAACCATCATCCGATCCAACCGCTAATCCTCCCTCCTTCACTCCCGGAAGCGGACCGGGACAGGTGCCGACCCTTAACCCGGGCAGTAATCCAACTTACAACCCGAGCGAAGACCCCAGTAATAACTTGCTCATACCAACCTTGTCTCAAAAGCCAACCACTGGCCCGACCGAAGGAAGTCCCTCCTCTCCGGACTTGACCAATGTTCCTTTTGGAAAGCCGGGAAATGTCCATTTCTACGATTCCACCATCGTCGAAAAAAGTGATGGTCCACCAAGCACTGTGAAATCTGACTTACTTGAAGAAAATGCAGATTTGGACCCTGAAATAATACTGAATTTGGATAGTGATGAAGTTGCCGAGTTGGATAAACTTTTGACTGGCACCGATACTGAAAAGCAAAGTGCAAAGGTTGCAGTCGAAATAGCCGATAAGGTTAAAAATCTGGAGGGAGTTGATGAGAAGCAAGGGGCTAAGGTTATCCAACTGATTACAGAAAAGAATTTGGATGCAACTAGGCTCGAAAAGCTGGATGCAGAGAGTTTGAATTTGATCACCGAACTCGCCGTAGACAATCAGGCAGATAGTGATCAGGCCCTTAAAATTGCGGAAGCAGCTGGCGAGGATGGTTTGAAACTTGTCTCAGAGATGGAAGTGGATATCGCAAAGGGGTCCGATTTAGTTGCGGATAAAAAGCTAGATATTGATAAGCTATCCAACCTCGACAAAAATCAAATCGATCTCATCTCTTCCATTGGATTGGACGAGACCAAAGCCGGTCTGGCCCTAGAAATTGCAGTTGAGTCGGGAGAAGAAGGTTTGAAACTGATTTCGGAAAAGAATTTGGATATCGAAAAAATGGCCCTAAGAACAAAGGTCGAGATTGAACTGATTTCTAGCATAGCCCTAGATGATATTACTGCAGAGAAAGCTCTTCAGGTAGCCGAAACCGGTGGCGAAGCTGGTCTAAAGCTAGCTACCGAAATGAATCTGGATCTGGATAAACTTTCCAAGCGTAATGCAAATGAAATTTCTTTAATCAACTCTCTTGGACTCGATGCTGATAAGGCGACTAAAGCACTTGTTATTGCCGAGACAGCCGGTGAAAATGCTGAACAAGCATTGCAGTTTGCCAGGGATAGAAAAATGGATTTGAACCGCTTGGCTGCCAGATCTGCGAATGAAATTTCACTTCTGGCAAATATCGGTGTGGATGATGCCAAGGCTGAAAAGGCTTTAGGGATTGCCGAGATAGGTGGGGAGATTGGCTTGAATTTAGTGAAGGATAGAGATCTTGACCTTGATCGACTTGCGGCAAGAACCAAGGAGGAAATGGTCTTATTAAGCTCCATAGGTGTCGACAATGAAAAGGCCGAAAAGGCTCTTTCCGTGGCTGAAAAAGTTGGGACAGCTGGACTTCAGCTTGCACAAGATGTGGAAAATTTGGATATCGCTCAATTAGATACTTTTATCTCAATTGAATCTACAGACGCTTCCGCCACTACCAACCTCAGGAATAATCTTATCAAAAACCTTGGAGATGCTGCCACTCAAAATGCCTCCAAGTTTAAGGAGAAGGGAGCCAAAGTGTTGGCTTTCTCCAACATAACTAATTCCGGGGCAAAAGATTTAATTTTTGAAAAACTTTCCAAAACGGACACTGCCAAAAATCCAGTCGAACAACTTGTTCTTTTAGACAGTAAAATTTTGGACAACATTGCGTCGGTGGACAAGTCCATTAACGACTTGGCAAGTGATGCTTTGGATATCTTTGATAAATCTGCATTTGCATTTGCCAGTCAGGAGGATGACGATATTTCTCCAGATTTACTAAATGAAAAAGACATCAACTCGATATTTAATCACTTCGATAAATTGGAGTCTACTGGATTGGCCGCCGGGGTTGCCAATTTTGAAGAAGTGCGGGAGCAGATCGCATCAATCATTGTTCTTGATGTCGTCAGTGATAATTTCGAAGTCATAAATCCAGATGATACTGAAAAGACAGTCGTAGCACCGCTTCAATTTTCTCATGTAGCAGAAGAATATGGCCCTAATGTGCTTGCTGAAATAGAGGGATTGACATCTTCTGCCGCGATTGTTGAGGAGATGAATGAACTGAATCCAAGTTTATTCATTTCACATGTCCAGGACAACACTGATTTCGATCACCACGAAGATATTAAAAATTTGTTATCTCAAAATGGACGTAGAGCAACGGATACGGATGAATCTTCCTCGCTTACTTTGATTAAGGAATTTCAGCGCGACACCATAATTGATGAAGTTTTAAAAGATTATTCTTCTGTCTTACCAGTTGATAAGGATGCGATTCAGAAAATCCTTACACCTGGAAATGAAGTGGAAGAACATCATCACAAAGCAGCGATGAATTCAGCGTCTCATGCTGACTTTGCAGCCTACATTGACGACATCGTTCCAGATGAGTTGGATTCCGTTAGTACGACTGGACAAGCATCCTTTTCCAATCAGTTGTCAAATCTTAAGAGTCGATTGTCAACGGTTCGTCTGGCACAGATGGGATTTCCCTCTAGCGATGGATTGATCGATGCAATGGTAGCAAAGTCACTGAGCCAAATGGGAAAAAATGATCTTTATCTCGCACAGGCTAATGGATCCCTGACCAAAGATATTCTCGATAAAGTACTCAGCGAAGAGTCAAAGGATTATTCAAATGGTTTTTTTGTGCAGGCTTCAGCATCATTTACTGAAGATAAACTGCATCAAATGGATGGTGATTCCTGGGGTTTAACCTTTGGAATTGATCAGGAAATAAGCGAGGGGATCGCTTTTGGTCTCATGGGAGGTTTTGGGAAGTCTGACTCTTCCGGTCTTAGCACCGAAGTAGAGACGGATAGTTTTTTTGCAGGAATCTATGGAAATAAAGTTGATGACCTCACATTTATCGAGGGCTTTCTTACTTTTGGTTTTCATGACTCGGGCACGCTTCGTACCGAATCATCCGGTGCAGTAATGGAATCCTCACCTAACAGCGATCAAATTACCATTGGACTTACTTATGGTAAGGTAATGGAATATAATGGTTTTTTAGTCACCCCCTCGATTGGTTTCACCTATGACAATTTTACCACTGGAGCCTACTCCGAAACCGTTAAATCTGATCCTCTCGGCTTAGCAGGAGCGAGTCAGATGCTGGAAAAGTACGACGAATCGTTTGTCTCTACCATCGGAACAAAAGTAAACTACTACTACTTCCGTCCCGAAGGCGGTGCCTTAATTCCTGAATTCCGACTCTCTTGGGAGCATAATTTCAAAGCAGATCCTGTGGATCAGGGGGTTCACTTATTGAGTCATGGGGCAGATGATACCTACTACATAAATGGAAGACCTGAAGATTCAGATTACGGTTTTATTGGTACTGGTATTACTTCAATTACAAAGAATGGTTTCTCCTCCTATGCCAATTATGACTATTTAATCGGGAAGAGTGATTTTGATGCCCATTTTATAAACCTTGGTTTCAGAATTCTTTTCTAATCAATTTAGATTTAACTAGCCTCCTGCTAGAGGTTCCCCTACCCCACCACCCTCAAAACCGCCTTCTTCAACTCATCGCTGAGACTTCCCCATCTTTTGACAATTTGAGTCAGCATCTGCGGTTTTTGCCAGAAATCTGTGTCCATTGCTCTTTCGATAATTCCTTTAATTCATGACTATCAATGACTTGAATGCATATTGAATTCGGGTTCGAGTCCCGTCTATCCCGCCATCGCTAATCCCGCCAATCGTCCTGTTGTCCAGGCAGACTGAAAATTAAATCCTCCGGTTATTCCGTCCAAGTCAATGCATTCGCCGGCGAAGTACAATCCCTTGGTTCGCTTGCTTTCCATGGTACGAAAATCAATTTGGTTTCTTTGAATTCCCCCGCAGGTCACGAATTCATCTTTATTTGTAGTTTTACCAGAAATCGCCAAGCGGCACTTTAACAATTTCGCGACCAATTCTTTCTCCATATCTCGGGAGAACTGGGCCCAGCATATTTCTTCATTTATTCCACTTTTTTGAAGAAGTGCAATCCAGAGCCTCTTGGGGAGATCCAGTCCAAAATTCAAGGCAACCCTCTTCTTGCCATGGGTCATCCTTAAATCCCTAAATGCTTCTGCTAAATTATTTTCCGAAAACTGAGGGAGCCAGTTCACCTCAATTTCAGTTTTGTAATCAAGTGCAGCCAAGGTTTTTGCTTCCCAAGCGGAAACCTTAAGAATTGCCGGCCCACTCAATCCCCGGTGAGTAATTAATAATGGACCAATACGTGGTTTTCCCTTAGGGAGAAGCCTTACGCTTACTTCATCCAATGAAATACCGGAGAGTGAATTGAAAGGGTGAGGCAAAAGATTAAAGGCGAACAGGGAGGGAACTAAGTGTTCAATTGAGTGACCAAGTTCTTGTAGAACAGGAGCCAATCCACTTTGAGCAAGCGAGCCTAAAGCGAGACAAATTTTATCAGTTAAAATCTCAGAAACTCCATCAATAGAAACTGCCCACTTCTGTTCCATTTCCTTCCAGGTAATATTTTTCACTTTGGACTCAAGAAGTAATTTCACACGCAGTTCGGATACTCTCATTCTGAGGCAATGAATGATTGTTTCAGAATTGTCTGTAGTTGGAAATACCCTTCCGTCTTCCTCCACTTTTGTGAACACTCCGTGTGACTCAAACCATTCGATCGTATCCCTCGGGTTCCATTCATGAAAAGCACTTTTTAACTCACGACTTCCCCGGGGATAATTTTGAGATAGGTGACCTGGATCAAAGCAATGATGTGTAAGGTTGCATCTTCCACCGCCGGATATTTTGACTTTCCTGAGAACTTTTCGACCCGAATCGACCAAAATTATTGAAGCATATGGGTTGCTTTCTGCAGCAGTTATTGCGGCAAAAAAACCTGCAGCACCCGCCCCTACTACTACTATCGCGGGTTTTTTATCTCCACTTGTCTTCGGGCGAGCTTTCAACTTATTCAAAAGGGAATTATCAGGAAAAATCTCCCTCCCTGATCGATTGAGCAAAAGAAACCAGCAATCGGACAACCGCTTCCAAGTCATTGAGATCAATGACTTCACTGGGGGTGTGCATGTAACGAAGTGGGATTCCAATGAGTCCAGTGGGCACGCCATTTCTTGCTACCTGAATTGATCGGGCATCTGTGCCTGTGGGTCGCGGATCAGCTTCCACTTGATAGGAAACTCCGATCTCTTCAGAACATTTAATTAAACGATCGAAAACAGCAGGGTGAACATTAGGCCCGCGGGTAAGAATTGGACCCCCTCCAAGTTTAAAAGAGCCATACTTTCTATGGTCAGCATCGGGATGGTCGGTGGCATGACTGACATCAACGGCGAGTGCAACATCCGGATTAGCCAAATAGGAAGAAGTAATTGCACCACG
>OZSS01001450.1_pt1 | contig 10975 bp, 10 predicted proteins | sample 1779911 | NCBI WGS metagenome assembly OZSS01 (sample SAMEA2603589, study PRJEB24840) | metagenome | biome: Water; feature: Photic zone; material: Seawater sample | place: Mediterranean Sea | collected 2013-11-12 | depth 10 m | reverse complement strand
CCGCTGAAGCTGTCATCAACCATAGTATCAATTTCATCAAGCACAATTGTATCAACAAAGTCAGAGAAATATAACTTTCCTGAAAACATCTTGGATAATCCACCAACACTGCCTATTAGAATATCAACTTTGCCTCTACGAACACCTTCTATTTTCGATTGCACAGCACTTCCAGTCGAAAACTTGACTTCAATATTCAAATTGGGGCAAAGCGCTTCGGTGACTTCTTTAATTTGATAGGCCAGCTCCCTTTAAACATAGTCAAACATTACTAATAACTAGACAGTTTTTAATATCTAAATAACTATTTCGAAGTTTATGTCTCATTTCATGTGTCCCTTAATACATCACACTTCAGTGTTTTATCTGTTTAGTATGTCTATAGGCCCTACCAAGTGCAAAGCTAAGCTAAGTATTATTGAATTTTTAACAGAAGATAAAAACATTTTTTCTGATTTTCAAATAATTGTAATTGCTGCGTCAGCAGACTTGCCTTTATTTGATTTAAATAATTTGAGCGATAATACTGTTATTTTTGACCTTGCTATACCAAGAAATATATCTGAAGAACAAAAGAATAGTAAGGGGATAAGTATCTTAACCCTTGATGAAATTAGTGAAATGGTGAAAGCGAATCTTAAAGGAAGGGAAGAAGCTGTAAAATTAGCAGAAGATTTAATTACCACAAATGCTGACAATGAATTTAGCAAACTCAAAAATAGAAAAAATATAAATAATGTACAGAAAAAGTTTCATCAAGAACAAAGCCAAATAAAAGATATTGCTGTAGAAAATGCATTGAAGAAATTAAAAGATGGTACAAAGCTTGAAGATATTATTGAAGGCCTTGCTGAGGAGATTGCCTCAAAGAATGCATTTCATGTTTCTAAAATTTTAGATGAATCCCTTTTCTCTAAAAATAGAGACAATTAAAAATTATGAAAGATAGTATTAGAAGCTCCTTAGAGAGCCTGCAAGAAAAAGCAAATTCATTAAGTAATAAGCTTTCAGATCCTTCTATTACTTCAGATATCTCAAAATTAACTAATCTAAATAAAGAATTTGCTGAAATAAAAGATGTTGTAGAAAATTGGTCAGAATACCAAAATACTGAAAAAACTTTGGCAGACTTAGAAAACCTTTTGAATGATGACGAAATGAAAGATATGGCAACAGAGGAGAAGTTAAGTTGTGAAGAAAGGTTATTGCAGCTTGAATCTGAAATAATGATTCAACTTTTACCCAAAGATAAAGACGATTCTCGAAATTCATTTTTAGAGCTAAGGGCAGGTGCAGGTGGAGATGAGGCTGCAATATTTGTTGGAGATTTATATAGAATGTTTTCTAGATATGCTGAAAGAAGCAATTGGAAAACAGAACAAATTAAAGAAGTAGTCTCAGGTCCTGGAGGCTTTAAAGAAGTTGTCATTAAAATAATCGGTAATGATTCATATGGAAAATTAAAATTTGAATCTGGAGTTCACAGAGTTCAAAGAGTACCACTTACCGAATCTCAAGGTAGGATTCATACTTCCACAGCAACTGTGGCTGTTATGCCTGAAATGGATGATATTCAAGAAAAAGATTTAGATATGTCGGAAATAAGAGTTGATACTTACAGAGCCTCAGGAGCAGGAGGTCAGCATGTTAATAAAACAGATTCAGCCGTGCGACTAACTCATATCCCTTCAGGAATTGTAGTTGAGTGCCAAGATGATAGAAGCCAGCATAAAAATAAGGCTAAAGCTCTTGCTCTGCTTTCTGCAAAAATATATGACGTTGAAAAACAAAAAATTGAGCAGGAAAAAGCTAGTGAAAGAAAATCATTAGTTGGTACCGGCGATAGAAGTGAAAAAATTAGAACATATAATTTTCCTCAAGGTAGAGTAACTGACCATAGGTTAAAATTAACTTTATATAACATCGAAAATTTTTTAGATGGTGATATAGATGAGATGCTTGATTCTTTAAAAGCACAAAGCAATGCAGAGAAACTTCTTGAAATCCAAGACGAGTGATTCACAAATAAGACTCCTTCAGGATGCTTGGCACTATGTTTATCAAAATACCTATGATGAGGGTCTAAGATTCTTAATCAAAGGCCTAGATTTTCCTGTAGACAGCCTTGATGATGTAATAGACAAAATACTAAAAAAAATTCCAATTCAATATATTCTAAAAAAATGGTCATTTTATCAGGGAGAATACTTTTTAAATGAAAATGTTTTAATTCCAAGGCCAGAAACTGAAATACTTATAGATTACGTAGTTTCAAAATTAAACGATAAAAAAAGTATTTTAGATCTTGGGACAGGTTCAGGCTGTATTGCAATTGAGCTTTCAAAAAAATTACCAACCGCCAAGATAACTGCTATAGATGTATCTACAAAAGCTATAGAGCTAGCTAAAAAAAACAACTCTCAGACGAAAAACCCCGTTAAATTCTTCACTTCGAATTGGTTCACTGATGTTAATGAAAAATTTGATTTAATTATTTCCAACCCTCCCTATATTTCAAAAGATTCAAATTTAGATGAAAGTCTTAAATTTGAACCTCAGATCGCTTTGTACTCAAAAAATAATGGTTTAGCTGATTTATCAAAAATTATTACTGATTCAAGAGAATATTTGCATGAAAATGGTGTTCTTATGCTTGAGCATGGAATAGGGCAAGAAGATTATTTACAACAAAAAATGATCAAAGAAGGATTTAAAAAGATAGAATTAATAAAAGACTTAAAAGATATAAATCGTTTCATCATTGGATACGGATAAAAAATGAAAAAAATTGGAGTTGTTGAGGGCTACTACGGAAAATCATCAAATTTTGATGAACGAAAAAAAATTATAGAAAGCTTAAATAGACATGATTTAAATTTTTATCTTTATGCACCAAAAGAAGATCCTTTTCTACGATCTCACATAGATATTGAATATACAAAAGAATGGCTTACAGCTTTTCGCGATTTTGTTGATTTTTCGAAAGACCATTCAGTTAATGTTGGTGTCGGACTTGCGCCAGTTAAAACAGCAGATACTGCAGACCTGAAAGAAAAAATTAAAGTATTCGAAGAACAAGGTATAGGCTCTTTTTCTATTCTTTTTGATGACATTGAGGAAAGCTTTTGCTTCGAAAAACAATTAGAGATTTTTAATGATGTCAAAACTAGTTTTGCAGAAATTTCTTTTGATTTCTGTCCTACTGTGTATTCCACTGAACTTATAAATAAAGATAGAAAACATATTGATTATTTCAATGACTTTATCAATCATTTTCCTAAATCAAGCAATTTTTTTTGGACAGGCGATAAAGTAATAAGCCTTGAAATGAATAAAGATAGCCAATCTTCTTTATGTGATTTTAATAATGAAAATATATTTATTTGGGATAACTATTTTACGACTGATTCTTGTCCCAAAAATATCAATTTATCTTTTTGTGATCATTTAAGTTTTGAATTTTTAGGTTCAAAAAAATGTTATTTAATAAATCTTACTGGAATGCCAAGAACAGATAAATTAATAGTTGAATTATTCGGTTCTTTTAAGCAGGGAGAGAAAGATTGTTTCGAAAAAATACTGCTAAGACATGGGGTCGATGAAAGATTTTTAGACTTAATGCATCTACTGAATCCTAATTCCAAGAATAAACTGCATGATAAGGATAAACATAAAATTCACGAAATTATGTTTTCATGGTTTCACCCACTCAAAAATGAATGGTATCCTTATCTACACAACTTAAAAAAAGGGGGAAATTTATGAGCAATATGCAATCTTGGAAACAAAATGTCGGAAGCATAATTAATTATGCAGAAAGAATTTTTCCAGAAGTAGAAATCGTTTCTAGAGCTTTATCTGGAGAAATAGTCAAATCAAACTATGGGCAAGTTGCCAAAAGAGCAAAAAAATTAGGATCTTCTCTTGGAGCATATGGGATTAAACATGGACAAAATGTTGGGTCACTAGCTTTAAATACTTATAGAAATATGGAGATGTATTATGGCATATCCGGTATGGGTGCCGTTATGCACACAATAAATTTTAGATTACACCCAGAACAAGTTGTTTATATCATCAATCATGCTGAAAACAGAATAATTTTTTTGGAGACTGTTTTTGCTCCTTTACTTGAAGCAATTCAAGCAAACTGCCCAACAGTAGAGAAATATGTGCTGCTTTGTTCAAAAGAGGAAATGCCTGAAACAACACTAAAAGATGCAATTTCATATGAGGAATTTATTGATGATGGTGACGAATCATATGAGTGGCCAGAACTTGAAGAAGATGCACCATGTGGATTGTGTTACACATCAGGAACTACAGGCAATCCAAAAGGAGTTTTGTATTCTCATAAGTCTACGTTATTGCATGCATGGGCAGGTTCATCTGCTAATGGACTTGGATTAGACAAAGACGATTCAATACTTATGGTTGTTCCAATGTTTCATGTAATGGGTTGGGGCTTACCTTACATTGGTGCAATGAACGGAATTAAGTTAGTTTTGCCTGGTATGGGCATGGACGGTGCTGCTCTTGTCGAGCTTATTGAAAAAGAAAAAGTTACTCTTGCTTTTGGCGTGCCTACTATTTGGCTGGGGCTTTTGAATTATTGTAAGGAGAATGCTATTACTTTAAACACAGTCAAACAAACTGTAATCGGAGGTTCAGCAGTGCCATATGCAATGATAAAACAATTTGATGAAGAACATGGAGTAAACGTCGTTCAAGGCTGGGGAATGACAGAAACAAGTCCATTAGCAACGGCTAATATTAAAACTAAAGAAATGGAAGCATTGCCAAAAGAAGAACTTTACAAATTGCAAACTAAACAAGGCAAGCCTGTTTTTGGCGTTGAGCTTAAAATAATCGATGATGATGGCAATAAACTCCCTGAAGATGGAGAGGCCTATGGGAAGCTAATGATAAGAGGACCATGGATTAACAAAAGGTACTATAAACACGATTCTGATGCAGTTGATAAAGATGGTTGGTTTGACACTGGCGATATTTCTTCAATTGATCCAGATGGATATATGACAATTGTTGATAGAGCTAAGGATGTCATAAAATCAGGAGGTGAGTGGATAAGCTCAGTTGATCTAGAAAATGCTGCACAAAGCCACCCTGATGTAATGCAAGCATGTGTAATAGGGGTTGCACATCCTAAGTGGGATGAGAGACCAGTATTGCTGGTAGTGCCAGCTAATGAAAAGAAAGATAAAGATTCAATCTATGCTTTTCTGGAAGATAAAATTGCCAAATGGTGGAAGCCAGATGATATTGTTTTTGTAGAGGAGTTGCCAATTGGAGCAACTGGTAAAGTTCTTAAGATTGAGCTAAGAGAAAAATTTAAAGACCATTTAATGAAATAAGGAGGAAAAATGGAAGCTATTAAACCACAAGATTTACATAACGAAATAGGAAAGAAACAGAGTACTTCATGGTTTGTTGTAAACCAAGAAATGATCAATACATTTGCTGATGTCACAGACGATCCGCAGTTTATCCATGTTGATCCAGAAAGAGCTAAGCCTATTTTTGGAAGCACGATAGCACATGGAGCTTTAATGCTCTCGTTATCTGTTGGAAAAGGATATGAAACAGCAATACCTGTAGAGGGAACTAAGATGGCAATGAACTATGGCTACGATAAGATCAGATTCATAAGTCCTGTGCCAGTAGATTCAAAATGTCGTTATAACAGCACCCTGGTTGAAGTTACTGAAAAGCCTGGTGATAGGTGGCTGCTAAAATTTGGCATTGAACTAGAAATTGAAGGTCAAGAGAAACCAGGTTTTGTTGCTGAAAACCTAGCGATGATTTTTGTTTAATAAATTTTCGTACTTAATTTTTATATCAATAATATTCACTAGTTGCTCTAGTGAATATAAAAATATTAATGAATGCAAAAGCCTTGGCACCCTTGAACTAATTTGTGGTCTTCAAAATCCTGAGGATTTTGCAGGAATTCCTCATTCTAATTCAGTTGTTGTGTCCCAATTTGCTGGTTTACCAGAGCTAAATGAGGGAAGAGTGCTTGTTGGCAAACTTTCAAAGCTAAATTTGAAAACACAAGAGATTGCAGATTATGAGATTGAATTCTTAAAGAACAATAATCTTGGTATAGGTGATCAAACGTGTGAACCATATAAAGAATTTTATCCGCATGGTATTGATATTTATGAAGATTTAAAGATAAAAGGAAATGACTTAAGTCCCTTTTTGGAAGAAGCTTCATTATTAGCTGTAGTGAATCACCAAAAAAGAAGCAGTATTGAATTTTTTCTAATTTTTCCAGATTTCGTAAATTTCTCTAATCAAGATGAGCCAACTTTGTTTTGGGTAGGATGTACCGAAGCTCCAGAAGTAACTACCTATTTTAATGACGTTGTTATTAGTGATAAAAATGGATCATTTTACGCCACTCATCAATACGATAAGGACCTAGGTTTCTATCGTTTATTTTTACTGAATATTTTTAAATTAAATACTGGCCATGTATATAGATGGAGTTCAAAGGATGGTTATTCTATTGTTCCCAATTCCCAGGGAACCTGGCCCAATGGTATAGATATGATTGGTAATGATTTATATGTGAACTACAGAGGAAACGGAAAAATAACAAAATTTAGTTCAAAAATGAGAAAAGATTTAATCCTCAGAACATATCTTAATGGTGGTCCTGATAATGTGACTGCTGTTGGTGACGAATTATGGATAGGAGGACAAAATACTGACCTTGGTGGCTTAAATTGCATTCCTGAAGATGTTATTCAATGCTCAATGCCTTTTTTTATCATAAGAGCTGATAGGGACTTAAATATTTTAGAAGAATACAATTTTAAAGACGTTGCATATGGAGGAGCATCTGTTGCATACCCATTTGAAGATAAAATTTTTATAGGAGCCTATAAATCGGACAGAATAGCAATTTTTAAAAGATGAATATCAGAGTAATTTTATTGTTTTTCATTGTATCTGCAGCAACAGCTTCAACAAAACTGTTTGTATTGGGAACGGGAACTCCTAATCCTAATCCAGACAGAATGGGATCATCTTATTTGGTTCTAGCAAATGATGAGCCTTATCTTTTCGATTTTGGAACTGGAGTAATAAGAAGAATAGCTGCATTTTCCCCGAGTTGGGGAGGGGATTACAAAGCACTTGAAGTCGAAAATATAAAACATGCTTTTTTAACTCATTTACATTCAGATCATACTCTTGGATTAGCAGACTTAATAATTACGCCTTGGATCATGGGTAGAACAGACCCTTTAAAAATTTATGGTCCTAAAGGTGCTAAAAATATGCATACCAATATAATTGAAGCTTACCAACCAGACATTGATTATCGAATTTATGGTACACAGCCTCAAAATAATACTGGATACAATGTAATTTTTACTGAACTGAAAGATAGATTTATATTTGAAGACAAAAATATAAAAATTACAGCTTTCTTGAATGACCATGGAGATCTTCAAGAATCATATGGATTCTTTATTGAGACCGCTGACAAAAAGATTCTTATTTCTGGTGATACAGCCAAATCAAAAAATTTAATATCTTACGGAGAAGATTTAGATTACTTAATTCATGAGATTTATTCTCAAAAGGGCTTCAATAATAAAACTCCAGACTGGCAGAAATACCATAAAGCACATCATACGGGACCAAAAGATGTGGCCGAGATCGCGAATTTATTAAAACCTAAAAATTTAATACTCTCACATATTTTATTTTGGGGGAGCTCAGAGCAAGAAATACTAGATGAGGTTAAAACATTTTACTCTGGTACAGTAATTGTTGCAGAGGATGGAATGGTCTTTGATTAGGCCTAAGAAAGCTTCTTCTTTAATAATTCATTAACTAAGCCGGGATTAGCTTTCCCTTGTGTGGCTTTCATAACTTGGCCAACAAAAAAACCAAATAACTTATCTTTGCCAGATTTATAGGCATTTACTTGGTTGTTATTTTCATTAAGAATAGTTTCAATTATATTTTCTAACTCCCCTTTATCTGAAATTTGTTGCATACCTTTGCTATCTATTATCTCAGATACTTTAGTTCCTGTTACCCATATTTCTTCAAGAACTTCTTTAGCTATTTTGCCTGATATTGTGTTATCTGTGATCTTTTGAATAAGTTCAGAAAAGTTCGTCGCATCAATTTTACTTTCATCAAGACTAATATCATGTTTGTTCAACAGTGCATTAAGATCACCAATAATCCATTTTGCAGCAAGCTGAATATCTGCATCTTTGACAACTTCTTCAAAAAAGTTTGCTATTTTTTTATCACCACATATAACTCCAGCATCATATTCATTCAAATTATAAGTACTCATGAATCTTTCTTGTTTTTCCTCAGGTAATTCATCCATATCTTTTCTGACACTCTCAATAAATTCTTTTGATATATTGGTTGGCACTAAATCTGGGCATGGAAAATATCTATAATCATTAGCAAATTCTTTTGTTCTCATTGATCTTGTTTCATCTTTTATGGAGTCATAAAGACGAGTTTCTTGCTCAACAGCTCCGTTAGCCTCTAAAATTTTAATTTGCCTTTTGATTTCAAAATTAATTGCTTTTTCAACAAATTTGAATGAATTTATATTTTTAATTTCAGCTCGTACCCCAAACTCTTTATCCTCTGGTTTCATAATGGAAACATTTGCATCACATCTCATTGACCCTTGGGACATATTTCCATCCGATATATCAAGATAGGTAATTATTTGGTGTATTTTTTTTAGATAATCAACAGCTTCAGAAGCTGATCTAATATCTGGTTCAGAAACAATTTCTAACAGAGGAACCCCTGATCTATTCAGATCAATTACTGATTTATCATCATATTTGTCATGAATTGATTTGCCTGCATCTTCTTCTAGGTGAGCTTGATGTATTCTTATTTTTTTACCGTTTACCTCAACAACTCCATCTCGAACAATTGGATAATGTAATTGTGTTATTTGGTAGCCTTTCGGTAGATCTGGGTAAAAATAATTTTTTCTATCAAAAATCATTGTTTCTGCAATCTTCGCATTCGTAGCTAAACCAAATTTGATACCTTGTTTCATTGCTCCTTCATTCAAAACAGGCAAAACACCTGGCAGACCTAGATCAATTAAATCTAATAGTGTATTAGCATCTTCTCCAAATTGGTTTTTTGCAGGTGAAAATAGTTTTGTGTTGGTCATCAACTGAACATGGACTTCTAATCCAATAACAGGCTGCCAACCCTTAATTAAGGTGTCATTTTGTGCCAATCTGTCACCTCCTGTATTTTGTTGGTTGTGTTTAAAAGTAAATCTTCACCAAAATATTTCCCTATTAATTGGCCTCCTATTGGTAAATTATTCTTAAAACCATTAGGAAATGAAATTGCAGGCAATCCTGCTAAATTTGCGGGTATAGTCAGAAGATCTTCTTTATACATTCTATTTGGATCATCTGATTTTCTATTTTTTTCAAAGGCTTGATCCAAAGTAGTAGGCATAAAAATTAAATCAACCTCTTTAAAAAAGTCCTCAAATTTTACTTTTATCATTCTTCTAACTTTTTGAGCTTGTAAGTAATATGCATCATAAAAACCAGCTGAAAGAACATGAGTCCCGATCAGTATCCTTTTTTTAACTTCATCACCAAAGCCATCAGATCTTGTATTCATATATAAATTTGCAATATCTTTTTCACCTTCAGATCTATAACCATATTTCACTCCATCAAACCTAGATAAATTTGAAGAGCATTCTGCTGGAGCTATTACATAATACGAACAAATTCCAGATGACAATTCGGAAAAATCAACTTCAATCAACTTGTGTCCCAAACCAGTTAGCACTGTCTTTGAAGTTTCGTAGGCATTAATAACGTCTTCACTAATTCCTAGTTTCTCAATATTTTTAATAACGCCAATATTCAATGATCCAAAATCTTTTGATAAAGATTTTTCAAAATCTATATTATCTCTTTTTGTGCTCGTTGAGTCTTTTTCATCATAACTAGCCATCGCATCTAGTAGAGCAGCACATCCAAAAGCATCCCTAGAGAAAGGACCAGCTTGATCCATACTTGAACAAAATGCGATCATACCCCACCTTGAAACTAATCCATAGGTAGGCTTTAGACCAGTAATACCGCATAAAGCAGCAGGTTGTCTAATTGATCCACCAGTATCTGTGCCGGTAGAGATAGTTGTTAAATTTGCTGAGACACATGCTGCTGCTCCTCCAGAGCTGCCTCCTGGTACCAAATCATGATTCCATGGATTTGAAACAGCACCAAAATAACTAGTTTCATTTGAAGAACCCATCGCAAACTCATCCATATTTGTTTTAGCTACCATTATTGATCCAGCATCAAAACAGTTTTTAACAACCGTTGCGTCATAAGGAGCTATAAAATTTTCAAGCATCTTTGAACCACATGTAGTTGGTAAACCTTCAGTACAGAAAATGTCTTTGTGAGCTATCGGGACACCAGATAATGGCTTATCTTTAAAATCATCAAAGTTATTATCAATATACTCAGCATTACTCAAGGCTTGTTTTTCAAAATTGTTTATGAAGATATTCAATTTATCGTCTTTAATTTTTGCTAACGAACTTTCCACAGCCTCCTTAGCTGATATCTTTTTCGCTCTAAAATTGCTTCTTAGCTCTTTAAAATTCATTCAATAATTTTTGGTACATTGAAATAGTCTTCATCAGACTCTGGTGAATTATCTAAAAACTTTTTCTTATCATTACGATCTTTATATTTATCTTCTCTTGAAACATTACTCAACTCTAAAGGATTATTTAACGGCTCTAATTCTGACAAATCTAAATCTTGCATTTCGTCTATCAAACCAAAAGCATTTTTTAGTTTTTCAATAATTTCAGGGTACTCTTCCTCTTTTGCATTAATTCGTGCAAGAAATAAAAGATTTTTTAACTCGATTTTATCCATTAAAAGCCTTATTC
>OZSS01001449.1_pt1 | contig 10976 bp, 8 predicted proteins | sample 1779911 | NCBI WGS metagenome assembly OZSS01 (sample SAMEA2603589, study PRJEB24840) | metagenome | biome: Water; feature: Photic zone; material: Seawater sample | place: Mediterranean Sea | collected 2013-11-12 | depth 10 m | reverse complement strand
GTCCAGGGTGGTCGGTTTGAAGATCTACGCCTCAAATCTGCCGAAGAATTGATTGCCCTGAATTTTCCGGGCTATGCGATTGGCGGGGTCAGTGTCGGGGAGACCGAAGAGGAAATGCTCGAACAGGTAAAATGGGTCAGTGCGGTTCTGCCCGAGGAAAAGCCCAGGTATGTCATGGGGGTGGGTACGCCTCCCCAACTCCTTCAAATGGTCAGCATGGGGGCAGATATGTTTGACTGTGTGATGCCAAGCCGGGCTGCCCGTCATGGCATGGCCTTCACCCAGGACGGCACCCTCAACCTGCGAAACGAGAAATTTAAGGAAGATTTATCCCCCCTCGATCCTTCCACGGATTGTTATATATCCCGGGAATTTTCCAAGTCCTACCTTCGGCATTTAATCATGGCGAAGGAATCGTTAGCCGGTGTGCTTCTCACCCTGCACAACCTCAGGTTTTTCGTACAATTAATGGAGACCGCCCGAGCCAAAATTCTTGAGGGGACTTTTTCCAGGTGGTCTGCTCAATGGATTGCTCATTATCAGTCCGGTAAATAAAAAAGCCGGGCAATCACCCGGCTTTCTTATGATAAAATAGGTTGTATTCTAAATCAGCCTTTGGGAGCTTTTAATTCAGCATCCTTAGGACCTGCATCCTTGGGGGCAGTTCCTTTCCATTCGCAAACATATCCCTTTACTTTTCCGGAGAAATCAGTGGTATCTGCCCATTTTCCGTTCTTTCCGCTAAGGATGAGAAAGTTGTGCCCGGAAGCGGCGGAGGGTTGTCCTTCGTCCCAGTTCTTCATTTTGAAAGCTTCTCCGTTATCCCAAGTCCATGTTCCTTCTTCAAACTCATCGGTACCACCGAGCCAGATCAGATTTCCCTTGGCCATCCTGCGGACAAATTCATTTTCCTGGGCGGTGGTGATCACCACAAGTTCTCCCCCGATATCATCACAGGCAAACTTAGCCTCCCACCAGGTACTGTTGGTATCAAGAAAAGCTTTGTAGTGATTACCACGGAATGCCACGGCATCCTTGGGTGGTTCGACCTTGTCGGCGAACAACGCTTGAGAAAGAATAGATGTGAGAAATAGGGTGAAGATGGTTTTTAATTTCATAGGTATCTATTTAGCTAATAGCCCAAGTTTCCATTTTCGCAACAAATTTTCTAATAGCTCAGGGTAAATTCCTGCCAAAGTGCTCGATGAACGATTATCAATGGCTTCGTTTTCTGGACTCTGATGGATTGCCGCGTCGGTCACTTGCGCTCCCTCCTCGCAATGACAAACAAAACGCCACCACCACCCTTTTCATCGCGAGGGCGTAGCCCGTGGCGATCCACTGGTTCTCATTACCCGAACAGACAAACCCGCCCGCGTCCTCCGAGACACGATGGATTGCCGCGTCGTCCATTCTGTCCTCCTCGCAATGACAATGTGAGAACTCCACCACTTCACTCCCTTCATGATAAAAAACACCACTCTTGCCGCAAGGGCTTATCTCTTGACGGATGGTCAGCATTCGAGCATTTTACAGAAATGCATTCGTGCATATAGGTCGGGCCGTAGCGCAGTCTGGTAGCGCACTACGCTGGGGGTGTAGGGGTCGCGAGTTCAAATCTCGCCGGCCCGACCAAATTTTTCTTTCCGAAATGAGTATGAAACCAAAGATTGGATGGATCGGACTGGGCGTGATGGGATCGCCGATGGTCTGTAATCTTCGCAAAGCCGGGTATGAGGTATTTGTTTATACCCGCACAAAAGAAAAGGCTGATGAAGTGCTGGAAGCTGGTGCCCAATGGGTGGAGGATATTCAGGATCTGGCCAGCCGAGTGGATGTTCTTTGTACGATGGTTGGGTATCCCGAGGATGTGGAATCAGTGGTGCTGGGAGAAAAGGGTGCGTTGGCGAGTATGAAACCGGGGAGTCTGCTGATTGATTTTACCACATCCAGTCCTGATTTAGCTGAACGGATTGCACAGATGGCATCTGCAAGTACGGTTCTTTCCCTCGATGCACCGGTGAGCGGGGGAGATATTGGAGCGAAGGGTGGCACCTTGGCGATCATGTGTGGGGGAGAACAGGAAGCTTTTGCCAGGGCTGAACCATTCTTACAAATCCTCGGTGATAAAATTAAGTATTTTGGTGGGCCGGGTTCAGGGCAGCGGGTAAAGATGTCAAATCAGATCCTGATCGCGTCGACGATGGTGGGCATGGTCGAATCGATGCTTTATGCGGAGCGGTCGGGACTGAATGTTTCAGAAGTGATTGAATTGATTGGCAAGGGTGCGGCGGGTTGTTGGTCGATCAATAACCTGGGTCCGCGAATCGTGAAGGAAGACTGGGCACCCGGGTTTTACATTAAACACTTTTTGAAGGATATGAGAATTGCCCTGGATGATTCCTCTCGGATGGGATTGAATCTGGAAGGTCTGGCTTTGGCCCAACGGTTCTATTCACTGGCGCATTCTCACGACTGGGAAAACGATGGAACCCAGGCATTGATGAAGATTTTGCGCGAGATCAATGCATCCTAAGAATCTGATAAAAGAAGGTTTCCAAAATTCAAGTTCCTGATAGGGTATCCCTTTTAAAGTTATGCCAACATTAGTTACAGGAGGAGCCGGTTTTCTCGGAAGTCATTTGTGTGAACGCCTTGTCAAGCAGGGCGAGGAAGTCATCTGTCTGGACAATTTCTTCACCGGTCGCCGTAAAAACATCTCCCATTTGTTGGATTATAAGAATTTCGAACTGATGAGGCATGATGTGGTCGATCCTTTCAAGGTGGAAGTGGACCGGATCTACAACCTCGCCTGTCCGGCATCTCCGATCCATTATCAATACAATCCGATCAAAACGGTAAAAACCTCGGTGATGGGAGCAATCAATTGCCTGGGCTTGGCTAAGAGAGTAGGGGCCAGAATCTTACAGGCATCGACTTCTGAAATCTATGGTGATCCGGAAGTCCATCCACAACCGGAATCCTATCGGGGAAATGTTAACCCGATTGGATTGCGTTCCTGTTATGATGAGGGGAAGCGTTGTGCGGAGACCCTCTTTTTTGACTATTACAGGGAAAATAAGGTGGATATCCGGGTGATCCGTATTTTTAACACCTACGGTCCCAAAATGAGACCGGATGATGGACGGGTGGTTTCCAATTTTATTGTACAGGCAATCCGGGGAGAAGATCTTACTCTTTATGGTGACGGTTCGCAGACCCGTTCCTTTTGTTATGTTGATGATTTGATCGATGGCATGATGGGGGTGATGGAACAGGAAGAATCGGTTGGACCTGTCAATCTGGGGAATCCCACAGAATTCACTATCCGGCAGCTGGCGGAAGCGGTATTGGGAAGAATCGTGACCACATCCAAGATTACGCAGGAACCTCTGCCTGCGGATGACCCGACCCAGAGGAAGCCAGATATTTCGCTTGCCCAGAAACTTTTGTCGTGGAATCCGTCCGTCGAATTGACTGCCGGGTTGGACCGCACCATTCCTTACTTTCGAGAAATTATTAAAGAATAAAAAATTCTTACCTTTATGAATTTATTCAGCCCCGTTCAGTCGATTTTCAAATCCCTTAAAGGCAGACACCACAAGAAGTTCCTCAAAAAATGTGCCCCGTTGGTTAATAAAATCAATGAGATCGAAAAGGAATACCAGTCACTGAGCACGGAGCAATTACAGGCAAAAACTCAGGAGTTTATGGACCGGGTAGAAAAGGGGGAGACGCTTGAAGATATTTTGCCTGAAGCATTTGCCACCGTAAAAAATGCCGCCCGACGAATGTGCGGACAAATGGTTTCAGTCTGCGATCATCCGATCGAATGGCAGATGGTGCATTACGATGTCCAATTGATCGGGGGAATCGCCCTGCATGAAAGGCATATTGCGGAGATGGCCACAGGGGAAGGAAAGACCTTGGTTTCGACCTGTCCCCTGTATCTGAATGCCTTGAGTGGTAAAAATTGCCAGTTGGTGACCGTCAATGATTACCTCGCCCGTCGGGACTCTCATTGGATGGGTGCCCTTTTTGAATTTTTGGGTCTTTCGGTTGGTTGTATTCAAAATAGTATGCCTTCGGCCGAGCGTCGCGAGATGTACAAAAAAAATATTACCTACGGTACGGCTTCTGAATTTGGGTTTGATTACCTTCGCGACAACGGCATGGCCACCTGCATTGATGACCAGGTGCAGCGGGATCACTATTTCTGTATCATTGATGAGGCGGACTCCATTCTGGTCGACGAGGCACGAACACCTTTGATTATTTCCGGTCCCATGAGGGAAGACCATCCTCTTCCATTCATGGAAATGAAACCACTGGTGACCAAACTTTTTGATGGTCAGCTTAAGCAGTGCAATCAGTTGGCCGAAGAGGCAAAACGGGCCTTTGCCAAGGAGGACTTGGATGATGAGGCCGCCGATGAAGCAACCGCCAAACTTTTTCAGGTGAAGAGAGGAATGCCGACCCATCGACAGTTTATGCGGATGATGGAGGATGCCGCGATCCGTAAGAGATTTGAGAAATTCGATCTCGATATGAATTCAGATTACAACAAGGAGCGTGCTCATAATTTAAAGGAAGAACTGCTCTATGTGATCGACGAAAAGAACCAGCAGTCCGATCTTACGGAAAAAGGAAGAACCTTGATCAGCCCAAGTGATCCTGATGGGTTTGTGATCCCGGATCTGGCCACATTGTATGTGGAGATAGACCGGAAAAAAGATCTTTCGGATGATGATAAGCGCAGGGAGCGGGAGACCGCCGAGCGTGATTTCCAGGTGAGGAGTGAGCGGATCCACACCGTTTCCCAATTACTCAAGGCATATGGCTTGTACGAAAAGGATAAGCAATATGTGGTGCAGGGGGGGAAGGTGATGATCGTGGATGAGAATACCGGCCGTCTGATGCCGGGTCGCCGATGGAGTAATGGCTTACACCAGGCGGTGGAAGCGAAGGAAAATGTCCAGATCGAGAAGGAAACCAAAACCTACGCAACGATCACGATTCAGAATTATTTTCGGATGTATGACAAGCTGGCGGGAATGACTGGTACCGCGGAGACGGAAGCTGGGGAATTTCACGATATTTATCGTTTGGGTGTGATGGTGATACCGACCCACCGCCCATGCGTGCGGGAAGACTTGAATGATCTGATGTTCAAGGGAAGAAGACAGAAGTTTAACCGGGTGTTGGAAGATTTAGTGGAAGCCAATAAAAAGGGACAGCCCGTCCTCATCGGAACGGCTTCGGTCGAGTCTTCAGAAGTATTTAGCCGCATGCTGAAACGTGCCAATATTCGCCACACCGTTCTGAATGCAAAATTTCACGAGAGGGAAGCGGAAATTGTTGCCCAGGCTGGCCAGAAAGGGGCGGTGACCATTGCCACCAATATGGCAGGTCGTGGTACGGATATTAAATTGGGTGAAGGCGTAAAAGAACTCGGCGGGCTTTTGGTATTGGGAACCGAAAGGCATGAGTCCCGTAGAATCGACCGTCAATTGCGTGGACGTTGTGCCCGTCAGGGAGATCCCGGTGGGTCCAGGTTCTATGTTTCTTTGGAAGATGATTTGATGAGGCTGTTTGCCAACCAGGGTGCCCTGGCCAAGATGCTGGAAAAATCCTTCGGGGATGATGATATGCTCGAACATGGTACCCTCGACTGGTCGATCCAAAATGCCCAGAAGAAGGTGGAGCAGCAAAATTACTCCATCCGTAAACGTCTCCTACAGTATGATGATGTGCTAAACCGTCAGCGGGAAATTGTTTATTCAATCCGTAATGATGTCCTGCTTGAGGAGGAACCGAGCAAAATCATTTTTGAACTGGTGGAAGAGGAATTGGATAGCCGTCTCGCGACCGTTCCGGTTGAGGAGTTTGGGGTCGATAATACTTCGCAGATGCCTCAATTTGAATCACTCATCGCTTCCTGGGTGAATGTTACTTTTCCTCTATCCGTAAAGCTGGAGGAATTTACCGGAAAATCTTTTGAGGAAGCTCGTGATCATTTATTTGAGAAAATAAAAACCGCTTACGATGCCAAAAGAAAACTGGAGGATCCAGATCAGATTCTATCCCTGGAAAGATATGTGGTGGTCAATGCGGTGGATGTCCATTGGCAGGACCATCTTACCGAGATGGAGGAGCTGAGAAGAAGTGTGGGCCTTCGTGGTTATGGACAAAAAGATCCTCTGAGTGAGTACAAAAATGAGGCTTTTCGTGCATTTGAGGAAATGATGGGGGGGATGAGATCAGAAGTTTGCACCGGCTTATTCCGTTCATCCACCAACCTGGCCGCATTTGAAAATATGCTGTCTTCTCTTTCAGGAGTGGCCAAAGCAACAGGGCCCGAATCAGGGAATGCCGGGTTTGATAATTTTAAGGGAGGGCAGGGTGGTCCCGCTGCTGCACAGCAGGAATCGGAAGCTCCACAAATTGCCACTCCGGTGGTGCGAGAGGCACCCAAAGTTGGACGCAATGACCCCTGTCCCTGTGGAAGTGGTAAAAAATATAAGAAATGCTGCGGGGCCGGCGTTGTTGCCTAATCCATAGCCCCCAATAACTCTCCCAGTCTTTTCCAGTCGGAAGAAGGAATCTGTTCAGGACGTGAGGAGGATGGATGTTCTCCTTGAGCAAGCCATGGTAGAATTATTTCTTTGATCTCAGGAGCCTCTTTTCTGGCAAGGGAACCCAGTTGTTTTCTTCTTTGCGTAAAAATTTTTCGAATAAGAGCCCGGGTGGCGGATGAAAATAAAAATGCATCCTCCTTAAGGTCCATCCTGATGAGCATGGAATCAACTGCTGGGGCCGGGTAAAAGCATTTTCTGGAGACGGCATGCTTCTCCGTCAGTTGATAAGTGTTTGAAATGAAAATGCTCAGGGCATGGTATTCCTTGGTTCCCGGTTTAGCCCAGATTCTTTCGACTGCTTCTTTCTGCATCATTAGCACCATTCGCGTGGGCAGTCTTTGGGTATTGAGTACGGATTCAAGCCACGCAGAGGAGATCGCATAGGGCAAATTAGCAACGATGGCATAGTTGGTGACAGAATCAGGAAGTGAGCCAAGTGGCATTTTAACGGCATCCGCACGGGATAGGATTAATTTGCCCTGTTGGATGGCTTCGGCTTCGGTTTTCTCGATATTTTCTGCGAGACGGTAGTCGATCTCAACCGAGTGAACGGTCTGCCCCGCATCTAAAAGTTTCCGGGTGAGTGTTCCCAGTCCCGGACCGATTTCCACGACATCACCAGATGCAGGCAGGTCAGCCAACTGCAAGGACTTCTCGACAATATTACCATCAATCAGAAAATTCTGCCCGAGTTTCTTTTTGGGGAGATGCCCCAGACGATCAAGCAATGAAGTGGTCTCGGATGGACTCAGGGGCATGTGAAAAAAGGGAAGGGGGAAATATTTATTCCTCCAGAGCTTTCATTTCTGCAATAAAGGACTCTGTATCATCGGCCCGCATCAGGGCTTCTCCGCAAAGGACGGCATCGGCTCCAGCATCTTCCACCCGCCAGGCATCTTCAGGGGAAAGAATACCACTTTCACTCACCTTGATGATACCCTCCGGGATCAGCGGAAATAACTTTTCGGTAACGGAAAGATCGGTCACAAACCTGGCCAGATCGCGGTTGTTAACTCCGAGGATCCTGGGATTGTGAGGAAGAGCTTTTTCGAGTTCGGCTTCCGTATGGATTTCATAGAGGCAATCAATCCCGGCTATATCTGCACATTCTCTAAGTCTTTTCAGTTCATCATTGGTGAGAGCCCTTACAATCAAAAGGATCGCCTGCGAGCCAGCTTCGACGGCTTCCAAAACCTGAATCGGTTCGATCATGAAATCCTTGCGGATCGTGGGAGTGTTTCTCTGATGCTGGGATAAAAATTCATTCACTTCCCAGAGGTCTTCCATCTGTCCTCCAAAAAATTTATCATCCGTCAGGACAGACATGGCATCCGCCCCGGCATTTTGATAGGTTCTGGCCTGATCAATGGCGTAGGCATTTTCAGCAATTGTACCAGCCGAAGGAGATTTTCTCTTAATTTCCGCAATCACTGATAATTCATCCGGTTTGGCCAACGCATCATAAAAGGTGGTCTTTCCCTGAAGCCGTTCGCCCAGTTGGGAGAGTTCCCTCTCCGAGACGGGTCGAATTTTTGGAGCGATTTCCTTACGCTTCCACTCCATGATTTCATCGAGTTTATCCATTACTTGAAAGAGAATTAGCTAGTGATGTTGGAATTCATTGCCAGAAGCATAAGATAATCGCAGAATGTCAGATCGTGAGCGAATTACAACGACTAATGGAAATTATGGCACACCTTCGAAGCCCTGAAGGATGTCCGTGGGATCAGGAGCAAACGCATCAATCTTTGACCCGCTGTTTGATTGAGGAAGTGTCGGAAACCTTGGAGGCCATTGATGAGGATGATATGGAGCTTTTGGAGGAGGAGTTGGGAGATTTACTTCTACAGGTGGTTTTTCATGCTCAAATTGCCAAAGAAAATGGAAATTTTGATATTGAAGATGTTGCCCGGGGAATCAGTGACAAATTAGTTAGGCGACATCCTCATGTTTTTGGGGATGAAAAAGGAACCATCGATCAGGCAGATCAGGTGGTTGATCGATGGGAGCAAGTAAAGGCCGAAGAAAAAAAACAAAAGGGTATATCCAATGAAAATTCATCGATTTTCAAGAAACTACCTCCCCGTCTCCCAGCTCTACTGTTTGCTAACGACATTTACAAAAGAGCGGAAAAAGCAGATGTAGATGATCGGTTGTCTTTGGATAAGGGCAAAATTGACTCGATGGCTCAAAACATGGATCAGGAGAAGGCTGGACGGGCTCTTTTTGAGTTGGTTGCGGCTTGTCGAAAGTCTGGTCTGGACCCGGAAGCATGCCTGCGAGATTTTGCCTCAAAACAAATGCAGGAGGCGGAGGATACTCCCGCGTAGATCCGGTTACTGATGTCAGAGGATGATGTGGTCGAATCCAATACCCTGAGTTTTGGAGATCGCGAAGTAATCTGCCTGATTAAAAGAAACCGACGGGCGAGAAGAATCTCATTGCGGATCACTTCGTACAACCAGGTGGTCTTGAATGTGCCCTCACGAGGAAGTATATCTGAAGCCAAAAAGTTTCTTGCCAGCCGAATCGATTGGATTCGTAAAAAGACAGTCGGCATGCCGGTGCAGGTTGAACTGAGTGAATTTCTCGAACGAAAACCTTTAGTTTTTCTTGATCACCATCCAAGGAATATAATTTTCGATTTTTCGGAATCTCGCAAAAAAATCATTCATCAAATTACGGCTGATTTAATCGAGGTGACTTTGCCGTCAGATGCGAACAAAGAGAGTTCCATACTTTCCTTCCTGCTTCAATTGGCCCGGGTTTATTTGCCATCCCGGCTTGACCGCTGTGCCGAAAATGTCGGGGTCACATATAAAAAAGTAAGGGTAGGTAATCAAAAATCACGCTGGGGTTCCTGTTCTTCTCAGCGGGTTATTTCCTTGAATTGGAGAATTCTGCTTTTGGACTATAATGTTGGTGAATATGTGCTCTATCATGAATTGGCTCACTTGAAACACATGAATCACTCATCTAAGTACTGGAAGTTGCTTGAGGAGTGGGTGCCCGGAGCCAAAATGGTTGACCGGGAACTATCTTCGGCAGGACGAGAGCTGATGCTTTTGGCCAGAGATTAAAAGAATGGACAGGTTACCTTGCCGGCTGTCTGCCTAGTTCCCAACCCCTTCTTCCTCCCAGCGACTCTAAAAAGGGCATGGCTTCGCTGGCATCCTCTCCCACATCCACGGGGGTTACTCCATCCTGGCCATAGCGGGCGTTGATATCCAACCCCAGGTCATAGGCAAGTTGTACAAGTTCCTTCTTACCTGAAAAAGCGGCGGCGTGCATCATGGTATATCCGTCCTTGGCTTCGATTTGTGGATCTGCTTTTTTGCCAAGAAGGAATTTTACGATATCGATTTTACCCGAGACCGTTGCGATGATCAGGGGTGTCGCTCCAAAAGCATCTTTTTCATTAATGGATCTACCGTTTTTGAGCATCTTTTTGATGGTCCTGAGATCGCCCTTGCCGGCTGCCGCATGGAAAGGGTGGTTGTTTTTAACCTGCAAGGATTCGAGGATGTCCAGTATTTCGATATGACCACCAGCCGAAGCGAGATCATAAAGATTGGATCCATGGATATCTTTGGCATGCGGATCGGCTGATAAAGAAAAAAGGATTTCCAGTAAATCTTTCTCCCCGCGTAGGGCTGCTGTCATGGCCGGGGTCTCACCTTCATCGGTTTCGGCATTCACATCGGCTCCATCTTCCAGCAAGATTTCAGCAACTTTGAGGTTTCTGCCCCAGGCAGCACTGTGCAAGGGCGTGGATAAATGCTTGCTCCGGGCATTTGGATTGCCGCCATTTTGAAGAAGGAAATCCACAAATCCTTCATTTCCTTTGTAGGCAGCGTAGTGCAGTGGAGAATGACCAAAATGATCGTTAGCATTGATCAACGCACCCATTTGAACTGCCCTCTGAAGGGATTGGAAGTCATTTTGGGCGATAGCTTGGTAAAGGCTGGCATTTCGACGGTCAATCATTTCCTGTCCCAGAAAATCAAGTAGGGTATGAAATGGATTCTCTGTTTTTTCATACATTCGAAAATTGAAAATGAGAGAGTTATTCTGGGAAAAAATCCGGACATTGGAAATACGCTCCAGCCAATCGAGCATTTTGTAATAATCATAAGGCAACGTGCGGTTGCGGCGGATCGATTGGGTGAGCGGAAGCACCCGAAGGTCGAGGGCAAGCTCATGGGAGTTAAGAAATTTTTCTCTCTCTGCGGGTAACGGTCGAAGAGTACGATCAAAACCAATCTCCCTGATATATTCAGGACTGGAAAACCATAAATGTTTGTCCTTTTCAATGACTTCAATTCCTCTCATCCGTAG
>OZSS01001447.1_pt1 | contig 10991 bp, 11 predicted proteins | sample 1779911 | NCBI WGS metagenome assembly OZSS01 (sample SAMEA2603589, study PRJEB24840) | metagenome | biome: Water; feature: Photic zone; material: Seawater sample | place: Mediterranean Sea | collected 2013-11-12 | depth 10 m | reverse complement strand
CTTCTAGTCCAAATCTTTGATTTTTTAAGGGAATTTTTTTACCTATTGTAATTCCGTAATAAGCATTTCTTCCATATTGATAACTTCCTTCTTCTTTAAACTCACTACCTGAAAGATTAGCAATATGGAAGAAATGCATATTATGGAATTACTATAGGCAAAAAAATTCCTTTAAAAAACGAAAGGTTTGGTCTAGAAGTTTTTATTGGTGGAGGTTCATCTCAATCAAATTATAAGTATTACAATAAAAATGAACAGAGAATATTTGCAATAACTAACTATAAAAGAAAATTTAATAAAATCGGGAATTAGGGTACACTTTGACAACAGAGATACTTTAAAGCCAGGTTTTAAATTTAATGAGTATGAACTAAAAGGAGTGCCTCTTAGAATTGCAATAGGACCTAGAGATATAAAAAATAAAATTGTAGAAATTGCAAGAAGGGATACAATGACAAAATGTTCTGTAAAACAGAGTGATGTTGTAAAATATATCTCGAGCGAGCTCAAGGTAATTCAAGAAGATTTGTTTAAAAATGCATTAGAATTAAGCTCAGGCGGAAAATTTAATCTCGCTTTACAAGAATGGAATCAATATCTCGATTCTTATCCTGATGATGCTGCAGGTTTTAGCAATAGAGGAAATGTAAGACTTGTTGTAGGAGATGTTAAGGGATCAATTGATGACCAAAATAAGGCAATAAGTTTGAATCCTAGTGAAATAGATCCTTACATTAATAGGGGGGTAGCTGAGGAAGCATTAAGTTTATGGTCGCAAGCGAAAAAGGATTATATGTTTGTTATTTCCTTAGATAGTAAAAATTTCTCTGCATTATATAATTTAGCTAACGTAGAAGGATCTACATCCCATTGGGATAAAGCAAGAGATTTATTCTCAAAAGCTTCTTTATATAATCCAGGATTTGCCATGGCTAGGTCAAGTTTGGCGTTAGCAGATTTCCAGTTGGGAAATATTGATGAAGCTGAAAAAGAATTAATAAAGTTAATTAGACGTTATCCAACTTTTGCAGATGCTAGGGCAGCTTTAACAGCTTTGAATTGGTCTAATGGTGAAGCTGGTAAAGCAGAGAGTAATTGGATAGCGGTAACTGAATTAGATCCTAGATATAGTGATGAAGAATGGTTAAAAAAAATAAGGAGATGGCCTCCACAACCAATTAAAGATTTAATGAATTTTATCGATTTAAAATAAGTAATGAATAGAGAACAGTTACATAAAAAAATTGATTCGTTTAATGATGAACTAATTAACCTAAGAAGACATATTCATGAACATCCTGAATTAAGTGGACTTGAAAATCAAACAGCGATCTTGATCAGTGGTTTTTTAAAAGATATTGGTTGGAATGTTAGAGAATCTATAGGTAGGACTGGAGTTATAGCTGATTTTGGGCCCTTAGAAAAGGGGATTATAGGTTTAAGAGTGGATATGGATGCTTTGCCAATATTTGAGGAAACTAAATTAAGTTTTTCTTCAAAAGTAGATGGTGTTATGCATGCCTGCGGTCACGATTTGCATATCTCGATTGGATTGGGTGTGGCAAAAATTATTAAGGATTTAAAACTAAATTTTGGGACTCGGATAGTTTTTCAGCCTGCTGAAGAAATTGCGTGTGGAGCTAGATGGATGATTAAGGATGGTGCAACTAATGGTTTAACCCATATTTTGGGAGTGCATGTTTATCCCGATTTATCAGTAGGGACTATTGGTATTAAAGAGGGAAGTTTAACTGCAGCTGCTGGAGAATTTAATGTTGAGATTAAAGGAAAATCAGGCCATGGTGCTCGACCTCATGAAGGAGTTGATGCTATTTGGGCGGCCTCAAAAGTTATCTCGGGAATTCAAGAATCAATAACACGGAAGTTAGACCCTCTAGATCCAGTAGTAATAACTTTTGGGAAAATAAATGGCGGCAATGCATTCAATGTTCTCGCAGAAAAGGTTAATTTAATTGGTACTGTTAGATGCACTAATCGTAAAGTATTTACGAATATTGGTAATTGGCTAAATGAAAATATCACTTCTTTAGCTAATAGTTGCGGAGCTGAAGCAAAAGTAATATTTAGAGAAATCACTCCGGCAGTTAATAATAATTCTGAAATTAATAGAGTCCTTAGAGATTCGGGAGTTAAGGTTTTAGGGCAAGAAAATGTTATCGAATTGCAAAAACCATCATTAGGAGCTGAGGATTTCGCTGAATTTTTAAAAGATATTCCAGGGGCTATGTTTAGGCTTGGCGTTTCGAGTTCAAATGGATGTGCTCCGCTTCATAGTTCTAAATTTGATCCAGATGAAAGAGCTATTGCTGTTGGAATTAAAGTGATAACAGAATCCATAGTACAGTTAAACAATGAAAAAATTAATAAAATTGGAAAATGAATATTAATAAAAGATTTATTTTATCTTTTGTGGCTCCTTTCATGATTCTAATATCTGCTATCGGATTGATATTTAGAGACAATTCTAGGAAGATTTTTTATTTACCTATTGGCGTAATGGGGGTTGTAATTATTTTGGAGAGGGGTATAAGCAGACAATTGGATAGGAAAAATATTCTTAAAAAGATAAAGTCTTATCAAAAAGCTAAATAAAATCACTTTATTTATTTTTACGCAACATGAGATGACTATTTTTTAGAAAAGAGCTATTAATAATATTAATACTAGGGGTGCTAAGAATTTTAACTTAGCTGAGATCATACCCTTTGAACCTGAATCATTAAACTTGATGCAGGGAAGTGAAGATTTGATCAAACTTTAGTAATAACACTTTTAAAAAATTTGTAAATTATGAGAAGTTCGTGGATTAAGCCTCGCCTTGGGAAAGAGAATGTAACTCAAATGAACTTTGCGAGAAACGGATATATCACTGAAGAAATGGATTTTGTTGCTAAAAAAGAGAATCTTCCTTCTTCTTTAATAATGGAAGAAGTGGCAAGAGGGAGATTAATTATTCCAGCTAATATTAATCATTTGAATCTTGAGCCAATGTCAATAGGCATTGCGTCAAGATGCAAAGTTAATGCAAATATTGGTGCTTCCCCTAATGCAAGTGATATCAATGAAGAAGTTGAGAAGCTAAAACTGGCAGTTAAATATGGCGCTGATACTGTTATGGATCTTTCTACAGGAGGAGTAAATTTAGATGAAGTTCGGCAAGCAATAATTCATGAGTCTCCTGTCCCTATTGGAACAGTTCCTGTCTATCAAGCATTAGAAAGTGTACATGGTTCAATAGATAGATTAACTGAAGACGATTTTCTTCATATTATTGAAAAACATTGTCAGCAGGGTGTAGATTATCAAACCATACATGCTGGGCTATTAATAGAGCATTTGCCGAAAGTCAAAGGAAGAATTACTGGAATTGTCAGTAGGGGGGGAGGTATTTTAGCTCAATGGATGTTACATCATTTTAAACAAAACCCTCTTTACACAAGATTTGATGACATTTGTGAGATTTTTAAGAAATATGATTGTACTTTTTCTCTAGGAGACTCATTAAGACCTGGATGTTTGCATGATGCTTCTGATGAAGCCCAGTTAGCTGAATTGAAGACCTTAGGCGAGCTTACTCGAAGAGCATGGGAACATAATGTTCAAGTAATGGTTGAGGGTCCTGGTCATGTACCTATGGACCAAATTGAGTTTAATGTGAGAAAGCAAATGGAAGAATGTTCAGAAGCCCCATTTTATGTGCTTGGTCCACTAGTTACAGATATATCACCTGGTTATGACCATATATCAAGTGCTATTGGGGCGGCGATGGCAGGGTGGTATGGAACTTCAATGTTATGTTATGTAACGCCAAAAGAACATCTAGGTCTACCAAATGCAGAAGATGTGAGAGAAGGCTTAATTGCTTATAAAATAGCTTCTCACGCTGCTGATATAGCAAGACATAGAGCTGGAGCTCGTGATCGAGATGATGAACTTAGTCATGCAAGGTATAACTTTGATTGGAATAAACAATTCGAACTTTCATTAGATCCGGAAAGGGCGAAGCAGTACCATGATGAGACACTTCCTGAAGAAATCTTTAAAAAAGCAGAGTTTTGTTCAATGTGTGGGCCTAAACATTGTCCAATGAATTCAAAGATTTCTGATGAATCTCTTGATCAGTTAAAAGATAAGCTTGAAGAATGCAATACTTCAGTATAGTTATAAATTAGTAGTTATAGAATTTCCTTCGTTTTATTAACTACGTTTTCGACAGTAAACCCAAAATTTTTCATACATTCTCCGCCTGGTGCTGATGCACCAAATCTATCCATAGTAATACAAATTCCGTCAAAACCTGTATATTTATGCCATCCAAATGAATGTGCAGCTTCTACTACAACTCTCTTTTTCACACTACTAGGTAAAACACTTTCTTTATAGGATTCTTCTTGCTCTTCAAAAAGTTCTACACAAGGCATAGAAACAACTCTAATTTTTTTACCTAAGCTTGAAATTTCTTTACTTGCTTCAATGCAAAGATTCAGTTCGCTTCCAGTACCAATAAATATTAAGTCTGGTGTTCCTTCACAATCTGAAACTACATATCCTCCTAGAGCAACTTTGTCGATAGAAGTATTTTCTTGATTTGGCATACCTTGTCTACTTAAACAAAGGGCGGAAGGTCTTTTTCGATTTTGAATAGCAAGCTTATAAGCTCCACTCGTCTCATTACCATCTCCAGGCCTGAAAACTAGCATGTTAGGCATGGCGCGGAGAGAAGGGATAGTTTCAATAGGTTGATGTGTTGGGCCATCTTCTCCTACTCCAATTGAATCGTGAGTTAAGACATAGATCACTCCTAATTCGCTAAGTGCTGAAAGCCTCATTGATCCCCTCATATAATCGGCGAAAACAAGGAAGGTTCCACCATAAGGGATAAGCCCACTATTGTGATAGGCAATTCCATTAAGTACAGCTGCCATTGCATGCTCTCGTACACCAAAATGTAAATATCTTTTTTCAGGGCTATGTGGCTGGAATGATCCAGTTTCTCCTTTTATATCTGTGTAATTAGAGTGAGTTAAATCTGCAGATCCGCCAATTAATTCAGGTAAATTAGGACCTAGAGCACCCAAACATATTTGTGAATGCTTTCTGGTGGCTAACCCTTTGTCATCGGGCGAATAAGAGGGGAGATCTGAGTCCCAATCCTCAGGTAATTGACCCTCTAACATCCTTTTTAACTCGGCTCCTTCAGAGGGATATTTTTTTTGATATTCTTCAAATTTAGTATCCCATTCCTTCTCTAAATTTTCACCTTTGTTTATTGAATTTCTAAAATGCGCATATACTTCATCGGGTATTTCAAATGGAGGATATTCCCAATTTAGAAACTCTCTAGTTAATGCAGCTTCTTCTTCTCCAACAGCTGCTCCATGAATTCCAGCCGTATCTGATTTATTTGGAGAACCATAACCTATAGTTGTAGAAATCTTTATAATTGAAGGCTTGTCTGTAATTAATTTTGCTTTTTCGATAGCTTCAGTGATTCCTTTAACATCATGATTCCCATCTTCAACATGTTGTACATGCCATCCATAAGCTTCATATCTTTTTAAGACATCTTCGGTAAAAGAAACGTCGGTTCGCCCATCAATTGTAATTTGATTATCGTCATATAGTGCAATTAATTTTCCAAGTTTAAGGTGACCAGCTAATGAACAGGCCTCTGATGCAATACCTTCTTGATTACAGCCATCACCCATTATTACGTAAGTATAGTGATCAACGATATCGCAATCAGGCTTATTAAATTTAGCTGCTAAATGTGTTTCAGCTATTGCTAAACCAACTGCATTTGAAATTCCGGCTCCAAGAGGCCCAGCTGTAACTTCAACACCTTCAGTTTCGAATGTTTCTGGATGTCCAGGTGTTTTTGATCCCCATTGCCTAAATTCTTTAATATCTTCTATGGAAACTGATTTATATCCTGTCAAATGAAGCAAGGAATATAACAGCATACAGCCATGACCAGCTGATAATACAAAACGATCTCTATTGAACCATTTTGGGTTATTAGGGTTGTGATTTAGTATGTTTTGCCATAATGCATAACCCATAGGAGCACATCCCATTGGCAATCCAGGATGTCCACTATTAGATTTATTTACTGCATCTACAGCAAGCATTCTTATACTATTTACACAAAGTGATTCTAATGAAACAGATGCAGCGACCATTGTTTTAAAAAAAGTTAAGTTGGAAATACAGAATTGGTTGTCTTCAATTCATTTTGCTGAAAGCAAGGCAAACATTGTGACCACCAAAGCCGAAAGAATTAGAAAGAGCAACTCCTATTTGAGCTTCTCTTGCATTATTTGGTACATAATCAAGATCACATTCAGGATCTCGATTGACGTAGTTAATTGTAGGAGGGATAAAATTATGTGTCAAAGAAAGTATACAAGCTACAGCTTCTATACCTCCTGAGCCTCCTAAGAGATGACCTGTCATCGACTTAGTAGAGCTTACAGGAATGAGGTAAGATCTGTCTTTAAAAATAGATTTAATTGCAGAAGTTTCATTTTTATCATTAGCTGATGTACTTGTTCCATGAGCATTTATGTAATCAACTTTTTCATGGCTAAGACAAGCGTCTTCAATTGCTAATTTGATAGCTTCGGCGCCTCCTATCCCGCCTGGAGATGGAGCAGTTATGTGATGAGCATCACATGTTGTTCCATAACCAACTATTTCTGCATAAATTCTCGCATTCCTTTTTTGTGCATTTTCTAAAGTTTCTAAAACAAGAATTCCAGATCCCTCTCCAATAACAAATCCATCTCTTTCTGCATCAAATGGTCTGCTAGCAGTTTGAGGGCTTTCATTTCTGGAAGAAAGAGCTTTGGCACTGGCAAAACCAGCTACTCCGAGAGGCGTAATACTTGCTTCTGCTCCCCCACAGATCATTGCATCTGCTTTTCCAAGTTGGAGTAATCTAAAAGAATCACCAATTGCATTTGAACCGGCAGCGCAAGCGGTGGAAACAGAGGAACTTGGTCCTTTGGCACCCAAAGCGATTGCAGCCAATCCAGTGGCCATGTTTGGAATCATCATTGGGACTGTAAATGGACTTACTCTTTTAGGCCCTTTATGACTTAATATTTGAGCTTGACTTTCCATAGTTAGTAAGCCTCCAACACCAGAACCAATAATCACTCCAATTCTTGATGCATTAGCTTCAGTAATTTCAAGTCCAGAATCATTAAAGGCTTGCTTTGCAGCAATAACTCCAAACTGGGAAAAACGATCCCATCTTTTGGATTCTTTAGCTTCAATAAAATTTTCAGATTGAAGATTTTTTACTTCTGCAGCAAATTTGCAGGGATGTTGTTCAGGATCAAAGAGAGTAATATCTGAAACCCCATTAGTACCTGTTTGAAGACCGACTAAATATTCATCAATGTTATTACCAATTGGAGTTACTGCTCCGATACCAGTAATAACTACTCGATGGAAATTTGGCATTCTTTATTAACCTTTTTTTTCTTCGATAAATTTTACTGCATCGCCAACAGTTGCAATTCCTTCAGCTGCTTCATCTGGAATTTCAATATCAAAGGCTTCTTCTAAAGCCATCACGAGTTCAACAGTATCTAGGGAATCTGCACCTAAATCATTTTGGAAATTTGAATCTGACTTTACTTCTCCTGCTTCAACACTTAATTGTTCTGAAACAATAGAACAGACTTTTTCGAGGATTTCTTGTGACATAGTTTATGGAAATTACTAATTATCTATATGATTTTATGCCCTAGAGTTAACAAGAGTGAAGCATATCTTAATTTTTTTAATTTCTTTGTAAGACAATAGTATTATAAAACGAGGTTCAAAAGACAATTTTTACATGTCACACGCAGTTAAAATTTATGACACTTGCATTGGTTGTACCCAATGTGTAAGGGCTTGCCCACTTGATGTTTTAGAGATGGTTCCTTGGGACGGCTGTAAAGCTGGACAAATAGCTTCATCTCCTAGAACGGAAGATTGTGTAGGTTGCAAAAGATGCGAAACGGCATGTCCTACAGATTTCTTAAGTATTCGTGTTTATTTAGGAGATGAAACTTCTAGGAGTATGGGCTTAGCATATTAATTTTTATAGTGCAGTTTTAAGAGAGTCCATGTTTTTGTAAATAGGAATTTTGTTTCAATATAATTGAAAAAAAAAGCCTATGTGTGGAATAGTTGCTGTAACTGGATATAAAAAAGCTTTACCATTATTAATTAATGGTTTAGAAAAACTCGAATATAGAGGTTATGATTCTGCAGGTATTGCAATAATAAATTCCGAAACAAATTGTATTTCTTGTAATAAAGCAGAAGGAAAACTTAAGAATTTAATAAGTAATCTTAATGATCATAATATTTCTGGAACTGTCGGTATAGGACATACTAGATGGGCAACTCATGGAAAACCTGAAGTTAAAAATGCACATCCTCATACTGATAGTTCAGGAAATATAGCAGTTGTTCAAAATGGCATTATTGAAAATTTTCAAGATTTAAAAAATAAATTAGAGGAAGAGGGCATTATTTTTAATTCTGATACAGATACCGAGGTAATTCCCCATCTAATTCAAAGAGAGTTAAATATTTTAAGTAAGCTTAATCTTGAGAATAATGGTTCAACATTATTAGTAGCTGTGAGAAATGTATTATCGGATTTAGAAGGATCTTATGCTTTAGCAGTTTTATGGTCTGGTGCTCCAACCTCTTTGGTAGTTGCAAGAAGACAAGCGCCCTTGATTATTGGTTTGGGTGAAGGAGAATTTATTTGTGCTAGTGATACTCCAGCAATTGCAAACTTTACGAATATTATTTTGCCTATGGAGGATGAAGAAATAGCTTTGTTGACTCCACTTGGAATTGAAATATATGACTCAGGCAACAAGAGGCAGTATAGAAATCCAGTTTCTTTAAAAGTCTCAGAGCAAATAATAGATAAGATGAATTTCAAACACTACATGTTGAAAGAGATATATGATCAGCCACAGACTGCAAAAAACTGGTTAGAAAATTATTTAATTAACAACTCAGATAATGATCAATATCAAATTAAATATCCCTTTAATACAGAGTTTTTTGAATCAATAGAGAGAATTGAAATTATTGCTTGTGGTACAAGTAAACATGCTGCAATGGTGGGCAGCTTTTTATTAGAACAATTTTCAGGTATCCCTACAAATGTTTTTTATGCAAGCGAATTTCGATATTCACCACCTCCACTATTGCCGAATACATTAACTATTGGAGTCACTCAATCCGGAGAAACTGCAGATACAATTGCAGCTATAGATATGGAAATTAAAAGACGTTCTTCAATTGACAATGAACAATTTAAACCTAATCTTATTGCAATAACAAATAGAAAAGAGAGTTCTATAGGAAGGCAGGTCTCAAATATAATTGATATCTGTGCAGGAATAGAAGTTGGAGTCGCAGCAACAAAAACTTTTTTTGCTCAATTACTTTCTTTTTATGGATTAGCCATAAAATTTGCTCAAATTAAAGGCAATCAAAGTTCTGATGAAATAGGTAAATTAATAAACGAACTTATAAAACTTCCGCCATTACTTGAAGATCTCTTAGAGAAACATAATAAATCTTCAGAAAAGCTAGCACATGACTTTTTTAATATTAAAGATGTTATTTTTTTAGGAAGAGGAATCAATTATCCTATTGCCCTTGAGGGCGCGTTAAAACTTAAAGAAATTAGTTACATTCATGCAGCTGGATATCCTGCTGGTGAAATGAAACATGGTCCAATAGCTTTGTTAGATAAAAAAGTACCCGTAATTTCTATTGCCTCTCCTGGTGAGGTTTTTGATAAAGTTATAAGTAATGCTCAAGAAGCAAAAGCTAGAGATTCATATTTGATAGGGATTGCTCCTGAATGTAATGGAACTGAAATCTTTGATTATTTGATGAAAGTTCCTTCCTCTAATGAATGGATTTCACCTCTACTTAATATTCTGCCTCTACAGTTATTGAGCTATCATATTGCAGCTCATAGGGGACTTGACGTGGATCAACCAAGAAATTTAGCTAAAAGTGTAACTGTTGAATAATAAGTTTCTTACAAATTTTTCATTTTTTAATCTAAAGCTCTAAAAGTCCATTTGGAGGATTGATGATTAGAAAATTATTTTTTATGTCTACTAATGGGACTATTTCTTTCACAAATGGTATAAGAACTTTTTTTTGATTTTTAAATAGTTCAACAACAAGTAAATTATTTTTTTCATTTTCTAAATTGATAACTTTCCCAATTTTTTTTAATTCATCATTTTCTAAAGTCTTGACCTCGAGATTTACGAGTTCTAACAAGTGGAATTCTTCCTTTTGTAATTTGGGTAGTTTATCGGTTTTTACAAGAATTTTAAATTTTTTCAGTTGTTCTGCATGATTTCTTGTATTTACTCCTTGGAACTTAATTATGAAGGTGGCTTTACCAGGCTGTTTGAAACCAGATATTAGTTCTATTTTTGAAGGAGCTTCATTTTCTTTTTGCAACCATCTAATTCCCGGTTTTAAAAATCTTTCTTCAAAATCACTTAGAGATTTAACCTTTACCTGTCCATTAATTCCATGACATGATGTTATTAATCCAACAGTCAACCATTCATTTTTATTTATCATATATTGTATTAGAAAGAGTGTTTTATGGAAATGTCTACTAAACCCATACTTCCTGGATCTTTTGTTGTTGTAAAAGACACCAATTCTATTTATAGAGGATATAAAGGGTTTGTACAAAGAGTGACGAAAAAGAGAGCAGCGGTTCTTTTTGAAGGAGGTAATTGGGATAAACTCATAACTTTTCAGCTAACCAATTTAGAAATAGTATAAAAATTATATTTTACCTTTAGTAATAAATTTTTCTATCAAAACTCTAGCTGCATTTGTTTCTGCTTGTTTATGCGACTTGCCGAATGCAGATGATTCTTTTAATCCTTCGATAAATATAT
>OZSS01001446.1_pt1 | contig 10993 bp, 13 predicted proteins | sample 1779911 | NCBI WGS metagenome assembly OZSS01 (sample SAMEA2603589, study PRJEB24840) | metagenome | biome: Water; feature: Photic zone; material: Seawater sample | place: Mediterranean Sea | collected 2013-11-12 | depth 10 m | reverse complement strand
ATAGTTTTCTAAATCTTCCAGGTTCTGTTTGATCTTTTTGGTTAATATAGCTAGCTGGATCAATTCTTGCACCAACTAAAAAAAGCTCTCCTTTTATGTCTTTTATATAAGCTTCTTTAATATTAAGTTTACCTTCTCTTAAAGATTTAACTTCCCACCCTTCAAGCATTAAACCGGCAACAAAAGTTTCTTCCAGAAAAAAATCAAATCTGGCTTTCTTATTTGTTGCTACAGTTTTACTATTCATAGGTATGATTCTACAAGATCAGATAAAAATATTTTGCTATTCAGGGCTTATACCCTTCATTTTTATTCCGATAGTATCTTGGATATCCCCAAAAATAGCATTCGATTATTACTTGATTATGTTCTTTTTCGCATGGTCAATAATGATGGCAACATTTATGGCAGGGACGTTATGGGGGTTATCGATAAAATCTAATGAATCTGTTCTAAGCTCAATAATTACTTTCTCTTTGGTTTTTCTTTTGTCACTTTTCATTACGTTTTCTGATGAATATTATTCAATTCTTTGTCTTTTTATTCTTCTTTTGATCTATGAATATATTAATTTTTCAGAGAGAAAACTGATTGAAAAGATTGAGTGGTATAAAGAAATAAGATTCCACCTAACTTTTTCAATCAGAATTTGCCATTTACTTATGATTGGGTTTATATTTACTAACCAATAAAAAAACTATGGCATCACAATCAAGTCAATGGAATAACAATACTGCATTCTTATTAGCAGCGACAGGTTCTGCTGTTGGCCTTGGTAATATTTGGGGATTTCCTTACAAAGCTGGTGAAAATGGTGGTGGATTATTTGTTCTTCTATATATTTTCTTTGTTATTACTCTTGGTCTGCCAGTATTTATGGCTGAAGTATTTATTGGTAAGAAAGGTAAAAGTAACCCAGTTTCATCGATTGAAACATTAGCTAAAAAATCAAAATCATCTTCCAAATGGAGCATAGTTGGGTATGGTGGAATACTTGCTAGTTTAATAATTGCAGGATATTACGCGGTGATTGCTGGTTTTGTCATTAATTATGGCTTCATATCAGCAGCTGGCTTAGAAACAGGAGCAGCAGCGGCAGTTTATGAGGCTGAAAAAGCGAATTTCTGGGAAATGACGTTTTGGTTTTCTTTGTTCTTATTTGCTTCAGGTTTTGTAGTAGCGAATGGAATCGATAAAGGGATTGATAAGGCAATGAGGTTTTTATTGCCTATGCTTTTCGTTCTTGTCATAGCCATGGTTGGTTACGGAGCGGTAGCAGGTGATTTTTCAAGCGGACTTAATTATTTATTCTCATGGAAAGCTGAAGATTTTTCTGCTGGAACTATTCAAGCTGCTATAGGGCAAGCATTTTTCTCAATGAGTATAGGTATGGGCACTTTAATGGCATTTGGATCATATATGCCTTCTGATCAAAAAGTATCTAAAGCCTCTGCAGTAGTCGTAACAGCTGATACAGGTGTGGCGCTTCTTGCAGGTTTAGCAATTTTTCCATTAGCCCTGGGTCTTGGTTTTTCACCGAACGCTGGAGATACTCTTGTTTTCGTAACAATGACCGAAGTATTTGCTCAGCTTGGTTCTGTAGGCCAATTTGTTGGCCCATTATTTTATTTCCTTTTAGCAGTAGCAGCTTTCAGTTCGATGATTTCTATTCTTGAACCAAGTGTTGCCTATTTAACACAAAAACATTCAATGACACGCGCAAAAGCATCAACTTATGTTGTAGCATTCTGTTTTCTTCTATCACTAATAAGTGTCGCAGGACACAATGTGTGGAGTAATGTTTCAATAGGGGCCTTAGATAATCCTTTTGAGGCTATGAAGTATTTCGCTGATGACTTCTTATTGCTCTTGGTAGGTACTGGTATGTCAGTATTTGTCGGTTGGAGGCTCGAAAAAGTTATTGATGCTGATACTATGGGTATTCATAACAAAACCTTGATGAGCCTATGGGTATTTATCTTAAAAGTGATAAGTCCTATTTTCTTGATGGTAATTTGGACTCTTGGTAACTTGCAAATATTATTCGATATTAGATTTTTCTAAGAACTAGATCTTGATTATTACAACTTCACTTAGCAGATTTTCTTCATCAAAAATTAGCTTTACTTTCTTTTCTACATCTATTTCATCACCAGTTGTTACTTTATAGATATAGTTCCAAACATTTTTTTCAAAAAAGTTTTCGAAAGAAGGTTGTCCCATAACAAAAGAAACCTGATCTTTTGTCATACCAATTTCTAATTTATCAAGATCTTCTTGTGCAAAAACTGTGCCTTGTGTGATAGTTACTCTGTAAATTTCTGTATTCGAGCAAGAATATATTAATAGAGATATAATAATGATCAGTAATTTTTTCATTTGAGATAGAATAAATGTTATGAGTGATAAAACCAATAAAAATTTAAAAGAAGCTGGTTTAAAAGCAACCTTACCAAGAATAAAAATCTTAGAAATATTGCAGAGAACTTCTGGCACAGAAGACCATTTTACAGCTGAGGAAATTTATAAAGAGCTTGTAATGAATAATTATGACGTGGGTCTTGCAACTGTCTACAGAGTTTTAACACAATTTGAAAACGCAAGAATTGTTGTTAAGCATCAGTTCGAATCAAATAAATCTGTTTATGAACTCAATGATCCTTTAAATCATGATCACATGGTTTGTGTTGATACAGGTGAAACAACTGAATTTTATGATGAAGATATTAAAAATAAACAAAGAGAGATTGCGGCAAAACATGGTTATGAATTACTTGATCAAAGCATAGTGCTTTATGTTAAAAAGGTTAAAAAATAATAATGTCAAAAGACAAAGAAGCAAATAATCAAAAAGAAGAAGATTTAACAAAAGAATCTAGTGATTCTGATGATCTGAATAATCTTACTTATGAAGAGCTGCTTGAGCAGGTAGAAAAACAGAAAGAAGAAACATTAAGAGCTGTTGCAGAATTAGAGAATTTTCGAAAGAGATCAACTAATGAAATCACTAATGCACTAAAATATGCAAATTCTGAACTTTTACTCTCAATCATTCCACTTATCACTTCTCTAGAAAAATCGATTGAAAATTCAGAAGATTCAAAAAAAATTGACAAAGAAGGCATTTTGCTAATTTTAGATTCTTTTGAAAAAACTCTTGAGAATTTCAATATTGTTCCTATAAATCCATCAGGGCAAGAGTTTGACCCAGAGAAACACGAAGCTGTTTCTACGGTCAACAACCCTGGGGAGAAAGACAATTTTGTAACTAATACCCTTGAGAGGGGTTGGACACTTAATGAAAGGGTCGTCAAACCAGCTCTTGTCGTAGTGAATAAAAAGTAATTCACGATTTAAAAAAACAATATAGGAAAAAATAATGGGAAAAGTTATAGGTATTGATTTAGGAACTACAAATTCATGTGTTTCTGTTATGGAAGGCTCAGAGCCTGTTGTCATATCCAATGCTGAAGGTAATAGAACAACACCATCTGTAGTTGCTTATTCTTCAGACAAACAAGTTTTAGTTGGTCAGGCTGCAAAAAGGCAGGCTGTTACTAATCCAGATAAAACGCTATTTGCTGTAAAAAGATTAATCGGAAGAAAGTTTGATGATGAGTACATTCAAGAAGATATGAAATCTGCACCCTACGGAATAGTAAAAGCTGAAAATGGTGATGCTTGGGTTGAGGTTGATGGTAATAAAATGGCTCCGCCTCAAATATCTGCTGAAATTCTTAAAAAAATGAAGAAAACAGCAGAAGACTATTTGGGTGGAAAAGTTGATGGTGCAGTTGTAACAGTACCAGCTTATTTTAATGATTCACAAAGACAAGCAACAAAAGCAGCAGGAAAAATAGCAGGTTTAGAAGTTAAGAGGATAATTAACGAGCCTACTGCGGCAGCGTTAGCTTTTGGTCTGGATAAACTTAAGAAAGATGGTGTGATAGCTGTATATGATTTAGGAGGCGGAACATTTGATATTTCTATTATTGAAATGACCAATGTTGATGGTGAATATCAATTCGAAGTTATATCAACATCTGGAGATACACATTTGGGTGGGGAAGACTTTGATTCAATATTAATTAAACATTTTATTGATGAATTTAAAAGCGAATCCGGCTTTGACTTAAATACAGATCCAATGGCTTTGCAAAGGCTTAAGGAAGCAGCAGAAAAAGCAAAAATTGAATTATCTACTACTGATCAAACAGAAGTAAATTTACCCTACATAACTGCTGATGCGAGTGGACCTAAGCACTTTGTGCACAAGATCACAAAAGCAAAACTGGAATCTCTCGTCGGAGATTTGGTTAAAAGAAGCCTTGAACCAGTAAAAACCGCTCTTAAAGATGCAAAATTATCACCAAAAGACATAGACGAGGTAATTTTAGTTGGTGGACAAACAAGAATGCCTATGGTGCAGAAAGCCGTCGCAGACTTTTTTGGTAAAGAAGCCAGAAAAGATATAAATCCAGATGAGGCTGTAGCTCTTGGGGCTGCCACTCAAGGAGCTGTTCTGAGCGGAGAAAGATCTGATGTATTGCTTTTAGATGTAACCCCATTGACCTTAGGTATAGAAACTTTAGGTGGAGTATTGACGCCTATGATCGAAAAAAATACTACTATTCCAACAAATAAATCTCAGGTTTACTCAACAGCTGAAGATAATCAAACAGCAGTAACTGTTCATGTTCTTCAGGGTGAGCGAAAAAAAGCATCTGATAATAAATCCCTGGGGCAATTTAATTTGACTGATATTCCAGCAGCACCAAGAGGTACGCCTCAGATTGAAGTTACTTTTGATATTGATGCTAATGGAATAATAAACGTATCCGCTAAAGATAAATCTACAAATAAAGAGCAATCCATCACAATACAAGGTGGCAGTGGATTATCCGAAGAAGAGATCGAAAAAATGGTAAAAGACGCTGAAATTAACGCGGAAGAAGACAAAAAATTCGAAGAGTTAATAGCTTCTAGAAATATGGCAGATGGCTTAGCAAGCTCTACAAAGAAAGCCATGGAGGACAATAAAGAAGAATTGTCTGAAGAGGAATCTAAGTCTTTAACTGAAGCTATTGAAAAAGTTGAAGAAGCATGTAAATCAGATAATAAAGAAGATATTGATAAAGCTGTAGAAGAACTATCAAAAATAGCACAACCTTTATCTGATAAGTTATTTAAAAAAGAACAGTCTCAAGCACAAACAAGCACCGATGACGATAGTGCCAAAGATCAAACTGATGATGCTGTAGATGCTGAATTCAAAGAAGTTGATGAAGAAAAAGATAAATAATTGTGAAAAGGGATTACTACGAGATTCTTGGAGTTGACAGAAATGTTTCGGCTCCGGAACTTAAAAAAGCCTTTAAAAGACTAGCAATTAAGTATCATCCAGATAAAAATCCAGGCGATAAAGAAGCAGAAACCAAATTTAAAGAAGCTGCAGAAGCTTATGAAGTCCTAAGCGATCAGTCTAAAAGACAAACCTATGACCAATTTGGTCATCAGGGTGTAAATAGTAACTTTGGCCAATCTGGTTTCCAAAATGTCGATATTAACGACATCTTTAATAATATTTTTGGTGATGAAATATTTGGCGATATATTTGGAGATATATTTGGCAGAGGAGGCACTAGAAGACCGCCAAGAGGAAGGAATATCCAAATGGCTTATGAAATGACTCTTGAAGAAGCTGTGTTCGGAAAAGATGTTGAAATCAGACTGCCTACATCTAACAAAAAAGTTTCAGTCAACATCCCAGCTGGAGTAGATACAGGAAATAAAATAAGACTTTCTGGCGAAGGCGAAGTAAGTCAGTATGGTGGGGAAAATGGAGATCTATTTATTGTTGTTCAAGTTGCAAAGCATGAATTCCTAGAAAGAGAGGGAAATCATCTTTATTGTGAAGTGCCAATACGTGTTGATCAGGCTATTTTAGGGGGTGAAATAGAAGTTCCAACTTTAAGTAAAAAAGTTCTCTTAAAAATTCCTCCCGAGACTCAAACAGGAAAAATTTTTAAGTTAAGAGATTTAGGTGCTGGTTCATTGCGTGGTAAAACTACTGGCGATCTGTTCGTAAGAGTTGTTATTGAAACACCATCAAAGCTATCTTCGAAACAAAAAAAATTAATTGAAGATGCATTTTCCGATGCAGATAAAAATTTTCACGAAGCTGCAAATTTCTCCTCAAAAATCAATAAAAAATTTAAATGATTAAGATTTGTCTCATCGGTGCATCAGGCAAAATGGGCCGCGCTGTAATAGAGGAAGCAAATAATCATAATGACATTGAGATTACTAATTTTATTGTTCATGAAAAATTTGAGGCATTAAATTCTGATGTAGGAAAATTTCATTTTGAGGAAGCTAACAATAAAATTTTTGAGGCTTCCATTAATCATGATTTCGATTGCATTATTGACTTCGCGACCAGAGAAAAAGTAGAAGAAAGAATTAGACTATATGCACAGTTAAAAAGACCAGTTTTATTTTGTACTACTGGTTTAAAAAGCAATGAATTAGACGGCATTAAAAACCTCTCTAAAGAAATGCCAATTTTCATTGCTCCTAATACTTCCTTAGTGATTGCCTTGATACATGACTTAGTTGAAAAAGTAATGAATTTTAATAATTCACTCAAAGTAAAAATTTCAGAAAAACATCATACTTCAAAATTAGACAAACCTTCTGGAACAGCTTTAAGTTTTGCAAAATTAACAAACGTAAAAGAATCAAAGATTGAAAGTTTAAGAGAAGGTGAGGCTGGAAATTGGCACAAAATTGATATTTTTAACAATTCTGAGCAGCTTGAATTAAAGCATTCTGCCTCAAACGGAAGCATTTATGCACAAGGTGCATTAAATATCGTTAAATGGTTTTACCAAAAGCCTAAAAACCTTTATTATATGCAGACCTTAATTGAAGACTTATATGAGTAAAGTAAACGTTAGCATAGAAGAACTATTTGAATTAGGTGCACATTTTGGGCACAGAAAGAGATTTTGGAATCCTCATATGGAGGATTACATATTTTGTGAAAAGAATAATATTCACATCATTGATCTTTACAAAACACAAGAAAAGATAGTTGAGCTTTATGAAACATTTAGAAATTTTTCATCTGCTGGAAATAAAATCATGGTCGTTGGGACCAAAAGAGTTGCTTCCAGCTATGTCTCAGAATTCGGTGAAAAAACAGGCATGCCATACATATCACATAGATGGTTAGGTGGAATGTTAACTAATTGGAAAACAATTAAAGTACCAATAAATAAGTTACTTGAGTATGAGGAAAATAAAGCTTCAGGTCAGCTTGATTCCATGATTAAAAAAGAGGCAGTTATGCTTGAAAAGGAAATGAAAAAACTATCACTGGTTTTCGATGGTGTTAAAGTTATGAAAGGATTACCAGATGCCTTGTTTGTTATAGATGTTGAGAGTGAAAAAATAGCAGTTCAAGAAGCAATAAAAATGGGAATACCTGTCTATGGTCTTGTTGATACAAATAGCAATCCAATGAATTTGACGAATTTTATACCAATTAATGATGACTCTTCAAAAACTATTAAATTCGTTTTAAATCTTATGGCTGAGGCTATAAATTTAGGGCAAGATTCAGCGAGAAAACAGGGATTGGTGCAAAAACTAGATGGAGATAAAGGGCCAAAAGTATTTTCATTAAATACTGCTACCAAAACTGTATCGGTTAAGACTGCTGAAACTGCAACGGAAGAAGTAAAAGAAGAAGAACCAGTTGTGGAAGAAAAGCCAGCAAAAGTCGCAACAACCAAAAAAGCGCCTGCCAAAAAAGCCGCAACAACCAAAAAAGCACCTGTCAAAAAAGCCGCAACAACCAAAAAAGCACCTGTCAAAAAAAGCCGCAACAACCAAAAAAGCGCCTGCCAAAAAAACAACTACTAAAAAATAATGGTTACTGCTCAGTTGGTTAAAGAACTTAGAGAGAGAACAGGTATTTCTATGATGGACTGTAAGGCAGCTCTAATGGAATCAGATGGAGATATTGAAAAAGCTATAGAAGTTTTAAGAAAAAAGAGTGTCTTAAAGGCTGAAAAGAAATCAGGACGTGCAACAAATGAAGGGGCAATTGTAATTGGGTCATCTACTGATGCTTCTTTTATCATTGAAGTTGATACCGAAACTGATTTTGCTGCAAAGGACGCAAGTTTTCAAAAATTTTTAGATGATCTTACTATTTTTTGTAATGAGCAAACACCTTCAAACTTAGATGATCTCAATGAAAAATTTAATGCTCAACTCTTAGAAATTATCCAAAAGATTGGAGAGAATATTAAAATTTCATATTTTGAAAAATTGGCAATAGAAGGCGGCATAATAGCTTCATACAAACATTCAGACAATAGGTTAGCAGCTATTGTAAAGATGGATTTTGGTGATGAATCTTTGGGCAGAGATATTGCAATGCAAGTTGCAGCAAACAACCCTATGGCTATTTATCCAGATGACATAGATCAAAACATATTAGATAAAGAAAAAGAAATAGCATTGGCGACCTTAGCTGATGAAAATAAACCAGATGATATTAAAGAAAAAATAATAATTGGTAAGTTAAACAAATTTAAAATGGAAAATGCTTTAGTAGAGCAACCATTTATCAAAGATCCTGATAAAAAAATTAAAGATTTGTTAGGTAATTCAAAAATCATCAGCTTTTTGAGAAAAAAGGTTGGAGAGTGACAAAAAATTTCTCGTTAAATAAAATTCTTTTAAAGTATAGTGGTGAGGCTGTTGCAGGAATAGCTGGACATGGCATAGATCCCAAAATACTCCACTATATGTCAAAAGAAATAAAAAGTGTTGTTGAACAAAATATCTCTGTTGGATTAGTCATTGGAGGAGGCAATTTGTTTAGAGGACAAGAATTAAATCAAGATGGAATTGACAGAGTAGCTGGCGATCACATGGGAATGTTAGCAACTGTAATGAATGGAATTGCATTAAGAGATTCATTAGAAAGAAATGGAATTAAAACTAGGGTAATGTCAGCCATTCCAATGCCTGGGATAGTCGAACATTATGATAGACGTCTTGCAATTCATCTTCTTGACGAAGGTTTTGTAGTTATATTTACTGCTGGAACTGGTAACCCCTTTTTTACAACTGATACAGCTGCATGTTTAAGGGGTGTTGAAATAAATGCAGACCTTATGCTTAAGGCAACAAAAGTTGATGGTGTATATTCGGATGATCCCAAAAAAAACTCAGAAGCAAAATTTTTTAAATCACTAACTTTTGACGAAGCAATTCATAAAAATCTTAAGGTAATGGATACTACCGCATTGACATTAGCACGTGATAATAACATGAATATAAAAGTCTTCAATTACGAGTCAGAAGGCGCTTTACTTGATATAGTAAAAGGTAAAGATATTGGTACATTAATTTCAAATGGCTAGCTACGAAGAAATCTTAGAATCTTGCACTGATAGGATGCAGTCTTCCTTAAATAACTTTAGTGACAATCTAAAAAAAATTAGGACTGGTAGGGCTAATCCGGCAATGCTTGATGGCATCATGGTTGATTACTATGGAAATATGACACCATTAAATCAATGTTGTTCTATAACTGTTGAAGATTCAAAAACCTTAAGTTTATCACCATGGGATAAAGGCTTAGTTCAAGAAATTGACAGGGCAATTCAAAAATCTGATCTTGGAATAAATCCTACGGTTGCTGGAGATGTTATAAGAATTATCATGCCACCACTAACGGAAGAATCACGCATAGATTTAACGAAAAAAGCTAAAGCGGAAGCTGAAAATGGTCGCATTGCAATTAGGAATGTTCGAAGAGATGCGTTGACAGCTATGAAAAACCTTGAAAAAGAAGGAGAGCTTACAAAAGATGACATATCTGATTCTGAAAAAGATATCCAAGACATAACGACTAAATTTATTGATCAAGTTGACTCTTCTTTAGCTTCTAAAGAAAAGGATTTATTAACAATATAATGTCTTGCCCTCATACAGTTGCCATCGTTATGGATGGAAACAGAAGATGGGCAAAAAAAAACAACCTACCTTCTGCTTCGGGCCATAGAAAAGGTATTGAGACATTAATCGATATTGTTAAAACCGCTAAAAATAATTCTATAAAAAGACTTGTTGTTTATGCTTTTTCAACAGAGAACTGGAGCAGAGAAAATTTTGAAGTAAATGCACTTATGAATCTTATTAATTTTGGGGCAGATGTTAAGTTAGATGAAATTAAAGCAAATGGCATAAGGTTAACTTTTATTGGTGATATAGAGAACATGCCAAAAAAAGCAAAAGAGGGTATTTCAAAATGCATTGATGAAACAAAAGATCTCAAAGAATTTAATTTAATAATAGCACTGAATTATGGTTCTATATGGGATATGGTTAATGCAGCAACTAAAGTTAATAATTCAGGAGAACAATTAACTCAAAAAAATTTCATGAAAAATACTCAATTAGGTGAATTTGATATTGATATTTTCATTAGAACAGGTGGAGATATGCGTTTAAGCAATTTTTTACTTCCAAATTTAGGATATTCTGAATTATTTTTTACTGAAAAATTATGGCCGGAATTTAACTCAGAAGATTTTATAGAAATACTCAAAGAATTTGAAGCAAGACAAAGAAGGTTTGGCAAATGAAATCAATATCAATTTTCGGTTTTACAGGATCTATTGGTTCACAAGCATTAGATATTATTGAAAAACATCAGGAAGCTTTTGAAATTGATGTTTTTGTTTGTAAGGAAAATATAGATAAAGCTATAAATTTGATAAACGTTCATAAGCCAAAAAATGTTTTTATCTTTAATCCTAAAGCCAGGTTAAAAATTATTGAAGGGTGCTCAAATAAAACTAATTTTTTTCAATCTTATGACGATATGAGAGAATATATCAGCCTTAACAAAAGTGATATTTATTTATCTGCTATAAGTTCTTTTGAATGCTTAGACTTAACTCTGGAT
>OZSS01001445.1_pt1 | contig 11005 bp, 3 predicted proteins | sample 1779911 | NCBI WGS metagenome assembly OZSS01 (sample SAMEA2603589, study PRJEB24840) | metagenome | biome: Water; feature: Photic zone; material: Seawater sample | place: Mediterranean Sea | collected 2013-11-12 | depth 10 m | reverse complement strand
AAATGCGATCGGTGGTGCGTAAGGCGGGAAAGGTGGTAGTGGACTCATTGTATTGGGCGGTGGTGGTGTGGGCGAAGGAGGATTTTGCGGTGGTAAAGGAGGGGAAGGTGGTAAAGGCGAAAGATAATATGTAGGCTGAACTGCTTGTGTATCTTCCACACAATCTTTTGTATTTTTAAACCAACATGTATTATTATTTATGTGTACAAATGCGACGCATCCAAATAAAGATCTGCATTTTAAGCAACAATCTGTATGATCTGTTGTAGATAGATCATCTATTACATTTGTGTATCCACAGTTCGAAAAGAATGGTTGTTGAAAATCATCGCATCTTTCATTTACAGGGATTTGGGGTGGCGAAGGCGGTAGAGGTGGTTCAGATGGAGGAGGAGGTGACGGACATGCATCTTGTGATAATGTACCATCACTTTTAAAGTAGAACCACAAAGGATTGAGAGAAGTCACTCCATCTGTAGATGTCGGTCCAGCTTCTCTTACAAGTTGGAAAATGTAAAAGTCATTAATTTTCATCCATCCAGTTAAATCTGCCGTAATACTTGCACTTATTTCAGATGAATCAAACTGTAATGTATTCTGTTGATACACTGGTCTGAATCCCGGACCACTCAAAGATGTCGCCAGATCTATAGTTCCTTGTACATACGCATAAACTGTTCTTCTTTCAGAAATGTATGCTCCGCCTGCGCCAGAATCTTCAACAGTATTCAATGGATTTGATACTTGTAAAACATTTCCCCCACAATCTAGTTGTAATGTTGTGATATACGTGATAGTATCAGGAGGCGGTGGGTATGGAGGCAGAGATGGGGGCCGAGGTGGTGCCACAGGACCGAAAAACATACACATCTGTGATTGGAGAGGGTCAACAAGAGGATTGTGATTTGGGTTATATCCATGATGACAACCACCACGCCCACCATCTACATTGCAATATATATAATCGTGTCCATCAGTACCACATCCGTATCCATTCGAAATATCTCCATCACAAACGTTATCGCAATGCGTGTATAATACAGGACCAGAACTAGGTGGAGGAGAAATTACCGGTGGATGTGAACTTATAGTCGGAGGTGGAGAAACCGCAGGAGGTGACATTCTTAAATATACTGAGTTACTTCCGCTTGCCAGAGTTCCGGATTTGAGGTAGCATGTTGTGCCATCAACAAGTACGAAGCCGTCACAATTTGAAGTGTTAGCACACCGAGAGCAACAAGCTTCGGGACCAAAAGAAACATCAGAAACTATGGCAACAACTTGACCTTGTATCTCCGATTGTGTATGTAATTGAAAAGTATCACAACTATATGCGTATTGACATTCTCCGTAACTCATACAGTTATCCTTGGTAGGAGGGTCGCTATAAGATGGAGGCGGTGAAGACAAAGATGGAGTATACGAATTCTTCAACCACGAATTACACGATTGTAAATGAGAATAGGCAGCATCTGATTTATGCAACCAACAATTAGATCCAGTAATACTTATTCCAACACAATCCGCATTATTATAACATGTTGAACAACATAGGTTGGAAGGGTTCGAATTAGAAGCATATATATTATCATTATAAACTTCTATTTTTCCACAAACATTGTTGCCGCCATCATTCCAAGAAAAATAGTCGCAGTAATCCAAATAAGAATTTTTTATATACAAATCAGTTCGTGTTTGTTCTTCAAAAGTAGCAGGTATCATCATCGCCTGAGGATGGTTGCAATCAGGTCTATCACTTACATAATGACAATATCCAACATATGTCGTCGTGTTTGTAAAGTAAAAACCCTGACATTGCATAGTTCGCTCATAACAATATTTAGCACAATCTTCTGGTTCTCTCACGATAGAAGGAATGTGTAAAAATGGTCCGCAAAGTTCGGTTTGATTTTGTGATTCTAGAGTGTACGTATGTATTTTTGAAGAGATTTTGAGAATATCAGTGTCAACACATACATCCTTCAAAATCTCAAGATTAGAAGAATCCATCATTAGACAAGGAAATACATTATTTCCGCACCTTCTTGTAATACCAGGCCATCCCCACTGTACATAATTCAATCTAGGATAAGAAGATATTGGTTGATCATATGATGGATTTTTTCCGGCTGAACATTGATACCAAACAGGAGAGCAGTCGTTCATCGAAAACTGACATATTTCGTAAAGTTTTATTCCCACACAATCTGGATTATCACGACAACTAGTACGTTGTTGGGAAAAGGATTTGGGTTGGACTGTGGTAATAATTGTGCAAGTATCTTCTTCACATGAGTCGCTTAAACGTCTATCTTGTTTTGTACAAGATGAATTTGATGACACTATAAACATGTTATCTCCTTCATGTATGTTGTAGTTCGGAAAAGACAAAGTGACAGTTTGATTTACGTAAATTTGTACTTCTGTATTTTCAGCATAAAACAATGGCATTGAAGGAGGAGGGAACGATGGCGAAGGTGGTAAAACAGGTAGTGGTGGAGACAATGGAGGGGGTAGGAAAGGAGGTGGCAATGATGGAGGTGGATCATACGGTGGTGGAAGTGATGGTGGAGGAGGTGTAAATGGTGGCATGGGTGGGACACTTGGTTCAGGACTCGGAGGAGGATGAGATGGTGGTTGCGGAGGTGGAGATTCAGGAGATGGGGGAAGAGATGGGTTTGGAGGATTCTTAGGCGAAGGTGGAGGTGATTCAGGATTCGGGGGTAAACTTGGAGGACACAATGGAGGAGGTGGACATAGAGGCTGAGGAGGCGAGAGAGGATTTGGACCATTCGGTGATGGAAACAGCGGTGGATTAGGAGGTGTGGGAGGTACAAATGGCGATGGCGGATCAAATGTACAATCTGCACAATCTGAACCCAAAGCACATAATGAGTACGACGATGACGGTCCTCCATCATCACAATACCCATCATTCGCCATATAGCATGTATTATCGCAATCATGCATTGGAGAAATAGGTAGTGGTGGTGACATAGGAGAGCTGAGGGGTTTAATATAAGCAACGGATCCTGTGCTTGTTGCATTGCTTTGATCCACATTCACATTACCACTGAAAAATCTACAAACTCCAAAATCATCTATATGAAAACCACTACACTCCAAATAAGATATACATGTGAAACAACATGTATTGAGATATACATCTGTTGGTAGAGGCGAGGGTGGTGGTAGTGTAGGAGGAGGTGAGGCGTCAGGAACAAAAGTTGTTTGTAAATTTGTGATGTTACTTTCAAACGCCAGTTCAAAATCTCGTCGAAATTTCAACCGTTTGATGTGTGTATCGTTCATAAAGAATTGATTCCAATATTGTAATTCAGATCCTTCAAAAGCAATCGAACACCAGTCAAATTGACTACAAGGAATGACTCGACTTCCCGATAGTTCAGTATCGATACCATTTACCTGGAATATCATAGGACCATATAGCGACCGAGTACTTTCTTGAAATGATGTAAGTTTCAATACAAAGTCATCAGTGGATATTATTTTTGTCATGATTGGAGGTGCCGGAGGTAATGCTGGTGAATGTGTTATATTTATCTCATATTCTGTAAGTGCTGGCAGAACAGCATCACCTATTCTATTAAGTTTTGCGCCGCTTAATTTAGTATTTTGAAACATCTCATAAATCGAGCAAATTGGAGGAGATGGTGGTGACTGTGGTACTGGTGCAGCCATACCAATAAAAGGAAAAGGTGGTACTGAAGGTGATGGTGGAGTTGGAGGTAAGGGAGGAATATTGGGTGGAAGTGTAGGCGTTGGTGGCAAAGAAGGAGGACTTGGAGGAGGGGCATAAAAACATGGATCTGTTGTATTTGAATCACAATATCTACAAAGTTCAGGAACTGTGTCACTATGTTTTGAAGACTCCCAAAATCGTGTTTGAGAATTGTTGTAGCATCCATGACTATCAGGACAGTGATCTATATCTGGTACACAATTCGAATTAGGACAATAGCATCCACTTGTACCACCTTGATAATATGAAGATATAGAATTTGTCGTACATGACAGATATGAAGAACCACATATTCTACATGAAGTATAAGGAATACAACCGAGATTGTAATCATGCAAGCAGTTTGAGTCTTCAACACAGTGTCTGCCTTGACAATCTTGTACATTCTCACAAATGGTTCCAGTTCCGTTCAAAAAAGCAATATTTGCGTCTTGAGATTGATAAAATCGTAAGGTAAAGTTATATATTGTTGTTTCTATATCGCAAATATCAGATGATGTACATTGTATATTTTGAATATTATCTTGTGAAATGTGTGTATATGTACTTTTTAATCTATCTAGCTCGTAACGTTTTATATCTGCAATATCTACGGCGTTACAACACCCATTGATAACAGAGAGCTTGCGGGATCTTCTATTTGTTTTTGTCAATTTAAGATTTCCCATTATAATGATACCTGTTTCAAACGTTGGATACAAAGGATTTGGTGGCATAAATGGCGGTACTAACGGACTTGGCGGAGGATATAAAGGCGGACGAGGGGGGTTTGGAGGCATAAACGGCGATAACATAGGAATTGGTGGCAATGGAGGACTAGGTGATGTATCAATACAGGGCTCAAAAATTCCTGAACAGTATCTACACTTCAGAACTTGACCTTCATTCGTCTGATTAAAGCATCCGAAAGAAAGTTCAATATCACATCTATTATCAATCCTACAAAATCTATTAGGACATATACATAAACTATTTCCACCTTCCCAAAACGAATATTCTTCCACGGCATCAATCGGTATCATAGGAAGTGGTGGAGGATGTGCAGGTGGATGCGGTGGTGTAAATATGCATGGTATTCTATCATAACATTCCTGTAAAGGAGAACTCTTGCAAAAACTTCTTATTTCAGAACAATGTGTCAAATTATGTGGATTATTACCGATTTGATGATCTGGTAAACATCGTCGACAACTCATAATATTATTGGTCGTCACTATGTAATTTGTTGCGGCACATTGTCTCAATCGTCTTCTTTTGCTGACAAATGTATCGTAGTGTCCGTTTTGAAAACAACCAGATCCTTTATATGGGTCTTGTGACGGTGATAAACATCGACAATCAACGGTACAATATCCACCTTGACACATACAATTACGATCTGAATCTTTGAATTCTTCATATGTTGGAATTGATGGCATAGGATTTGGAGGATGTAGTGGAGGTTGAGGAGGCGGTGGAGGTGGTGGAGGTGTAATTTGGGTGGGTATACATAAGTAGTACTCCCAAAATCCTTTATAGTTGTATTTTTCCATATTCAATTGATTTTTGAATATTAGTACATCACGAACTATCATCGGCATTTTCACAGAACAAACTTGTTTATAAGAATTCATGCTAGTATGTTTACATATTCTTGTTGGCATATTTGATACATCATCAAAATGAACTTTATTATCTGCGTTGACATGACAAACACCAATATTGCTAATATTTGACGCTTGAGTGTATAACTTATCTAAATAATATGCTGCAGCTTCACAATCTGATTCATCTAATATAGTTTCATAATTGCTAGGACAGGGTTCAATCTGTTCAACAATCTTATATTTAGGTAAAAAATCTTTGCAGTAATGTTGTCGGCTGTAAGTTGAAGAAAAAATTTTTTCATCTGATCTTTGTATGTCTTCGTATTTACCCCATGTCGTGCAACATACCTTACCAATTTCGTCTTCGTGCAATTCATCGCACATTACACCATTATAATTTCCGTAAATATTAGTTTCAGCATATTTAGCTTTAGATATTCTAGGCCATAGATCTGGATTTTCAAAGCATGGCGCGGCTTCTTTATTTGTTGAAGAATGAGGTGTAGACAATCGAAGTGGAACTTTTTTGTAATAGGATTTCACATTATTCCACTGATCGAATGAAAGAGGAATGTCACCTCTGAATGGATTTATCTGGTTTGGATTATCAGAGCTGTATTTGTTTGAAAGTTTTTCGTTAATTGTCGCTCCAGGAAACTCTTCATATCCAGGTATATTGAAATCTATATGTACAGATTGTAAAAACTTTAATCCTTCCGTGTTATCAGACCATGGAGGTTTTTTTTGATACCAAACGCCAGGCCATCCTTTTGTCACTGTTCCACATTGTGATTCTTGCCATGTCTCGAATCCAGGTGGTAGAGGTGGAGGAGGAGATGGAGGTGGAGAAGAAGGTGGTGACGGTGGTGGTAAGGGTGGTGAAGAAGGAGGTGGTTTAAACGGTGGAGATGGAGGATATGATGGAGGTGGCGGTGGTAATGGAGAGGGAGAAGGTGGTGGTAATGGAGTCGTGCAAGAATCAAAATTTTCATAAGGTAGTGGACCGAAGCAAATGCCATAACATTTTGATTCAGAATACACAGTAGTACTCCATGAAAATCCAAACGAACCCCTAACAATATTTGCAGCTAAAACCATATTTATAGTCTGTAATGTACTGCATGGATTGAAACTATCCAACTGTCTTCGATCATCCTTCACGATTTTTGATGACATATTCAAAACATCATACATAGTCATAGACATATCTTCTGATTTTGATTCTTGTAAAAGTTTTTGGAATAGTGTATAATTCAGGACAGTGTTACTTAGTTTGTTGGCGTGCAATCTTTTTGTATTTGAAAAATCGTCATATCTCAAAGCGCCACTTTCAATATACGATTGTAATTCGTTGACATCTTCAATATAATTTATTTGTTGTATGCTTCCATCCAGTCTTCGACCAAAACCGAAAAAAGCACCGGCTGATCTTACAACATTCGTCAAAGTTCCTAATGGATTAGTGAATATATCTAACCACCCTACTCTCCCAGTAATTTCGAAAGTGAAATAAACTCGATCAAATCTCATTAGATTGGTGCATCGGGTATATTCATCTGGTGTCATAAATGCAGCTTGAACTTGTTCATCACTCAATTCTAATGATTTCTCGAATGTCAAAGTACCAGTCAAATCTATTATGTAAATTGCACCTAAAAAGACTAGTTCTATTGAAATACTGAAACTTACGAATACACTTAAATATCCTGAAAAATCAGTGTTTGTTTGTATAGAACTTTTGTCTATTAATGACTGTAAATTAAATTGTGGTTCATATGATATTCCTTGATTACCAGTACTACATTTACGACCTGATTTTGTACCACAATTTTCTGTCAAAAGACATGAACTATAAGAAATTTTAGACCAGGCTGGGATTTGATAAGCTACACCTATATTGAAACTTCCCCCAACATTCCATGCACCTAGAAAAGGCATACTTCCAGTAAAAATAGTGATTCCATATTCTTTTACATGATCACCAGAAAATGGTCGATCATTTGGATTACTAGCAGTCACAGTGATGCAACTTTGAAATATTGCATGTGCCTTGTCACTATTCCTTCTACTCTCTGTTCTGGGAGAGAACTTTTGTCTCGTGAAAGAAACCGTCACATGAACCGGATTACACGTTAATCTTGATGAAATATTACTATATCTTGTGAAAGCACTCATCGCTATGTTACTGTTGTCAGATGTCAAGTCTTGGTATGTTTTCTTATCAATTTGTTGACCTTCATGGTAAAATAAATTTTCAAGTGGAGGAAGAAACATTTCTCTATATCCTTCTTGACAATATTCATATGGATCTGAACAGCAAGAAAAAGTACTATTACTGTGGTTACCGTCACCACGAAGACGAGCAAATCCCAATCCACCGTTTTTCCTAGAGCATAAGTCACAATTTATGATGTTGTGATCATTCTTCAACAAAGTACAATCATAATTTGAATATTCAAATAATGACATGAGTGCGTAGACAATATTCAACATTTTTTATATAATGTATAATAAAAATGCATGTCTTTTCATTCGTCTACACGACGATGAGTGTAACTATGCAACAAAATTGTGAGTTTGGTGCAGCTTCATATGATACATGTTGTTCTGATACGAATGGAAACTCAATGAATATAAATATGGCATGCATGGAATCCAGTGCAGTAGATAAAATTCTATCTTACCTAAACACTTCAAAAGAAGTGGGTATTGTGCATGGAGAGCCTAAAACTCCTGGTCAATATAAACTTGTAGTCAATCACGATTCATCCGAAAAAGTTATACGAGATTACAGGTGTTACATGGGACAAACGGGATATCCAGATCCAGCTCAGTTGTATACTCAAACGGGATTCTCAAGATTATTTGCACGAAGTTATTATTGGGAAGAAGGTCAGCCTCCCGTAACATTAAATTCACTTATTCATAATGAACCTAAAATTCCATGGTTGACTGATCCAACTGTTGGAATGCAACGATACGATTATGGTTGCGCTTATATATCAGATTTAGTCACTCCAAGAGATGATGGCAAAGAAGGATTTTCAATAAAAACAATAAAAAGACCAACTGTTGGAGGATACGAATGGAATAATGCAGATGGTGGAGGTGCTGATAGTGAAGAATTATATTCAATTAGATTGCACAGTAAAGATCAATTCAATGGAGGTTTTATAGTCATAAGCCTCACAAAAGCACCTTATGGCGCTGCAGCATGGCCAGCGTTTTGGATGGTTGGAAACGATCCAAATGTATGGAATTTTAATAAACCAAAAAATCCAGGTCTTGCTTTGACAAACAATTGGCCTGTAAGAGGAGAAATCGATATTGTTGAATATATAAATTCTTACACAGAAGAGCAAAAGGCGTTAAAAGAGAGAAATCACATAACATTGCATACAGTTCCGAATTGTTATTCATACCGGACTAGTCCGAACGGACAAGGAAAAATTGATACAAAACAAAGAAATAATGCAGGCCTAGAAAATATCAATATCACTGGACAAGGGGGAGATGATTGCAATTACCAGAAGGCATTTGAAGGTTGTGGTACATCTCAGAAACCATACTCAACTCCTGGACCATGGATGGAAGCTCATGGTGGAGGAATTTACGCCATAGAATGGGTGAAAGGAAAATTCATCAAAGGTTATCACTGGTATAAAGACGACTCTCGTAATCCTTTTGAATACTTCAAAAACACTGAGACAATAGATATGAATTATTTACACAATATTTTTGGACTTCCAGATATAAAGCATGATTTTGAAACAACATGCACAATTCCTGAATTCTTATCTGATATGTTTATGATATTCAACACAGCAGTTTGTGGCGATTGGGCTGGAAATTTAGATGGAACACGACTCCAGGAAGATCCGTCAGGTATCAGTTATGAGAAGAAAGTGTACCCTGATGAAGAAACGGGTAGCCCCGGAGATGGTTTCAGGTATCCCCGTTGTGAAAGTGCTGTGAGAGAACGCTTACGGCAATCTGATTATGAAGAATTTTTGAAAGAAAGGTTTCAGTGGGATGTTGATTTCGTGAAAGTGTTTACATGAAAAATTTCTCCACTCCCACTTCCATACAATGTTTCAACTTCAACTGAAATTGTCAGAACGTCATCAATCAACCAACCAGAATACGATTGAAAAATATTCGTCAGTTGAGGTGAATCGTTCTTCATAAATTCTCTAAACCCCCAATCCATCAAATCTGCATCGAATTTAACGCTAGTGTCGCGAATGATTGTTTTTGAACTACATTCATTGTGTAGAGTAAAACTAAAACGAATGAGACAATACTTGTTGTTTAAAGGTTGCAAATAAAGTGATAGATATTTGTTATTATTATTATTACCAAAAGGAAAAAGAAGTAGACGCCATGAATTGTTTTGATCGTCGTTGAATTCTTTTGAAAAAAGTTGATGATGTCTGTTTGTTGAAAATTGATGAATGTGCCACGTGTGACTGGCTATCCATGTGTGCCTGGCTGCTTCTTTAGATTTTGACAAAAGACCATTTAAATGTAGCAATGAATGGTATTTTTTGCAAGACAATGACAAATTTGGTACACTAAAAGGCCCGTCACGTTTGATGCACAAAAGATCGTTTGCTATTTTGAGTAGTATGTCGTTGCAATTATCAAGTAAATTCATTGCAAGTTGAATTTTTTTTCGATCGAAAAAATTTGAAATGATCACATGTTTTTTTTATGTTTTTTCAATAGTGATTACAGTTCCTTACAAGCATGGAATATATAAATACTCTAAGTTCAATTCTTACATTGAAGATGAATTGATTCACACAGTAAATACAAATCAACAAATCAAACACATACTTTATGATATTTCACAAAACAAGAACACATACTTCAAAACGATGCAAAATATTCTGACAATTGGAGGAGATCATAGTATTTCAATAGGTAGTGTATTCGCTTCGAATGATATGAGCATTATGAACAATAAAAGTCTTGGAATACTTTGGTTTGATACTTGTACAGATATGGATTTTCAAAGTAAACAAATAGAAGACAATACAGTTAAAATATTGTGCGGTCATACACATAATGATTTAGCAATCGGGAAAAAATGCCTGAATACATCACAGTTTGCTTATTTTGGTTTGCAAGACTTGAATTATGCTGAGGAATATGATTTGAAAAAATACAACATGACAATTTTGACTTCAATTTCATCAATTTTAAAATGGAGTGAAATGTTTGATCATATTCATTTGAGCTTTGATAGTAAGTGTTTGAATATTGATAACGATTATAGTACAACATGCTATAATACAATTATATGTTTGATGATTTTGGAAAGTTTACATGATAATTTAATTTCAATGGATTTCATTCATTATGAAAACAATTATATGGATCTTGAAAGATATGTCATACAAGCAATGTGTGAGAAATCAAAATATTAAGTGCTAAGTCGTCACTCTGCGTGATATTGCTTTGAATTTGCATTTTTGCTTTGTTCGTATTTTTTTTGTCACAATACACGATATCTTTTGAGATTTTTTTTTTATTGGAGCACGAATCATGGCATGTGGAACCAACCCAAAAAAGTGTCATTTGGATGATTTGTTGTACGCGAGTGCTTTATCATTTCTATATTTTTATAATTAATGAATCGTGCTTGCGGCGT
>OZSS01001444.1_pt1 | contig 11006 bp, 10 predicted proteins | sample 1779911 | NCBI WGS metagenome assembly OZSS01 (sample SAMEA2603589, study PRJEB24840) | metagenome | biome: Water; feature: Photic zone; material: Seawater sample | place: Mediterranean Sea | collected 2013-11-12 | depth 10 m | reverse complement strand
GCTTTATTTTTTAAAACTTCTGCATTTTTTTTTAATAATTTTGCGTTACATTCAGCATACTCTTTACTTAATTTATCTAATTTACTGCAATCCTGGGCTAAGACAATCGACTGATTTGTATAAAATAGGATTATTGATAAAATTAAAATTTTTATTATTTTCATTTTTTTTTCTTTTTTTTAGTCTTCTTATTTTTATCGTATTCACGTCTTTTCTCAATTAGGATAAGAGCCTCTTCCATATTTAGCTCTGTAGGGTCTTTTTCCTCAGGAATCGTTGCATTAAGGGATTTGTATTTTATATAAGGACCGTATTGCCCTTTCATGATTCTTACAGGCTTTTTGTCTTCAGGATGTTCGCCAAGATCTTTTATAATAGAGGATGACATTCTTCCTGGTTTAGCATCAGCTATTAATGTTATTGCTCTGTTCAAGCCTATTGAAAAAATCTCCTCAACATTTTCTAGTCTAGCGGACTTATTTTCACACTTTAAATAAGGGCCAAATCTTCCTGTGTTTAGAGAAATCTCTTTTTGATTGTCGGGATTAATGCCTAAAGATTTTGGCAGTGAACACAAAAATCTCGCTTTATCAATATCAATACTGTCTAATCCAATTCCTTTTGGAATGGAGACATTTTTTAACAATTCATTTACATCTTTTTTAGCTTTTTTTGTTTTTTTCTTTTTTTTCTTATTTTCTTTTTCAATGCTTTCTAAAACTTTTTCATATTGTAAATAAGGTCCAAATCTTCCATTTTTAAGAAAGATATCGTTTCCATTATCATGTTTGCCTAAAAATTTTGGTTCAGCTAATTGAGCCTGTGCAGCAGCCTTAGCTTTTGACAAAGGTCTAGTAAATTTACATTCTGGATAATTAGAGCAACCAATAAATGCGCCACCCCTAAAACTATTTTTTAAACTTAACGATCCTGTATCGCACAATTGGCACTTTCTGACAACATTACCACTGTCATCTTTGTCAAAAATTAACGTACCCAAACTTTCATTTAGTAAATCCAAAACTTCTCTAGTTCTTTTCTCTTTTACTTCTGATACATTGTTGTTAAAATCTTTCCAAAATAATTCTAAAACATTTATCCAACTTTCTTTTCCAGTTGTAATTTCATCTAATTGGTCTTCTAATCCTGCAGTAAAATTATAATCAACATATTTGGAAAATAATTTTTCTAAAAAAGCAGAAATTAATTTTCCGCGATCGGTTGGAAAAAATCTTTTATTAGTTATCTCAGCGTATCCACGGTTTGAAATTGTAGATATAATACTTGCATACGTAGAAGGTCGTCCAATTCCAAGTTCCTCTAATTTCTTTACCAAGCTCGCTTCCGAATATCTTGGAGGTGGTTGTGTAAAATGCTGTTCATCTAAAAATGACTCAATATTAATAGGTCCTTTTTTTACTTCTGGAAGTATTTCATCATCATCTTCTGAATTAGGATTTTTATAAACTTTTAAAAAACCATCAAATTTTAAAACTGAGCCACTTGTTTTACAAACGGTATTTTTATCTTCAGTTTCAATAGTTATTGTATTTCTATCAAACTTAGCAGATACCATTTGAGAGGATAGTGCTCTGCTCCATATCAAATTATACAATTTATTTTGGTCAGTACTTAAATATTTTTTAACAGCTTCAGGAGATCTATTAATATCCGTCGGCCTTATTGCTTCATGTGCCTCTTGTGCATTTTTGGCTTTTTTACCTGAATAATTATTAGCTTTTTCAGGTATATACTCATTCCCATAACTTTTTTTAATATAATTTCTAAAATCACTAATAGCATCAGCCGATAAGTTTGTACCATCAGTTCTCATGTAGGTTATTAAACCAACTGTATCTCCCTCAATTTCAATTCCTTGATAAAGTTTTTGTGCAATTTGCATGGTTCTAGAGGCACCAAATCCCAATCTACTTGAAGCAACTTGTTGTAGTGTAGAAGTTGTAAATGGACCAGATGGATTTCTATTAACAATTTTTGATGAAATATCACTAATATTAAATTTTTTATTCTTTAATCCAGAGATTGCCTTTTCAATATCTTCTTTTTTTCTAAAGGTAAATTTTTCAATTTTTTTCCCATCTAATTGATAGATGCTTGCGGTAATTGAATTTTTTTTCTCATCTTGAAATTTTAAACTTAAAGTCCAAAACTCTTCTGGATTAAATAACTCAATTTCATGCTCTCTTTCTGTTATTAATTTTAAAGCAACAGATTGCACTCTACCTGCTGACTTTGACCCAGGAAGTTTAGTCCACAATATTGGTGAAATATTAAAACCAACAAGGTAATCAAGTGCTCTTCTTGCCATGTAGGCATCAACTAGCAAGGGCTCGATTTGCCTTGGATTTTCAATTCCAAAAGTAACAGCTTTTTTAGTAATTTCGTTGAACACAACTCTTTCAACCTCTTTATCTTTGAGTAGTTTTTTCTCATTCAAATATTCCTTTACATGCCATGCTATAGCTTCTCCTTCACGATCAGGGTCTGTTGCTAAAATAATTTTAGATGATTCTTTTGCAGCATCAGTAATATCTTTAAGATATTTTTTTGAAAAGTTATCAACTTCCCATTCCATTTTAAAATTTTGATCTGGATCAACCGAACCATTTTTTGATGGTAAATCTCTAATATGACCGTAACTAGCTAAAACGGTATAATTATCTCCTAAGTATTTATTAATTGTTTTGGCTTTTGCAGGACTTTCAACTATGACTAGATTCATAATTTAACAAACTACTTAAAAGCAGTTGATAGTCAATTTAATAAATTTTTGTCTTACTTTCTTCTTTATTTTTCAGACGTTTAATATTTTCTCTGTGAGTATAAAATATCAATACAAACATAATTCCAAAAAAAAGTGCATTACTCATTTGATCATTAAAAAAAATATATACTGGTATCGTTAGTGAACCAATAAGTGATGACAAAGAAGAGTATTTTGATATTAAAAAAATTAGTAACCAAGTCACACAAAAAATAAAACCTAAAAGAATATTTATAGTAAACAATATGCCTACATATGTGGCGACACCCTTACCACCTTTAAACTTTAACCAAATTGGAAAAACATGACCTAAAAAAGCACAAAGAGATGCAATATAAATTAATTCTGGGTGATTAATTTTTACATATAGTACAGGAAGTATAGCTTTCATAACATCTAATAAAAGAGTTGAATAACCAATCAATTTATTACCTGTTCTTAATGCATTTGTTGCACCTATATTGCCAGATCCAATTTCTCTTATATCTTTTTTTAAAAAAATTTTTGTTAGTATAAATCCAAAAGGTATAGAACCCATTAGGTATGAGATTATACCTATAGTTAAAAATTCCATTTTTATACTTTAAATAATTCTTGACCTTTTACAAACGTATTGGTTACTTTTCCTTGCAATTTTTTATCCTCTATAGATGTATTTTTTGATTTAGAGATTAAATTTTCTTTTTTAACAACCCAAGGTTTGTCTATATCTACAATACAAAAATCAGCTTCATTTCCAATAGATAAGTTTCCTTTATTTATATTTAATATTTTTGCAGGATTTGATGTCAATGCTTGAATTATAGTATCCAGTTTAATAGATCCATTATGAAATAATTCTAAGCTTAATGATAATAGCGTTTCAATACCTGATGCTCCGGTTGCAGCTTGGGAAAATGTTAATCTTTTAGACTCTTCATCTTCAGGTTTATGGTCTGAAACTATTACATCAATCACCCCATCTTTTAATCCTTGGACCAATGCTTCTCTATCCTCTTCTTTTCTGAGAGGAGGGGATAATTTTAAAAAAGTTCTAAAATCTCCAATGTCATTTTCATTCAGAGATAAATTATTTATTGAAACTCCTGATGTAAATTTTATATCTTCTTTTCTTTGTTTTATAATATCAACAGACTTCGAAGAAGAAAGTTGTGAGATATGATATCTACATTTAACCTTTTCAAGCAATGTCAAATCTCTTTCAATTATAATTCTTTCAGCAATATCTGGTATTCCAGACAGCCCTAGCTTTGAGGCAATTATTCCAGAATTAATCATACCGTTTTCTGATAAATGCAAATCTTCAGCGTGCTGCATAATTAAACAACCCAGGTCTTTTGCTGAATTCATTATTCTTGACATTAGTCTTGTATTTTGAATAGTTTTGACTCCATCAGTAAATGCAATTATTCCTTTTTTGGCCAAAAGACCAAATTCGGTCATGTTAGTTCCTTCGATATTATGAGTTAAAGATGCGCAAGGAAAAATATTTATCTTAGATTTATCTCTTCCTCTTCTTTTTAAAAAATCAACAATAGAAACATTATCTATAATTGGATCTGTATTTGGCATAGTAACAACAGAAGTTACACCACCAGATAAAGCAGCATTACTTAAAGTTCTAAAATTTTCTTTATATTCGTAACCTGGTTCACCTACAAACACTCTCATATCCACAAGACCAGGGAAGATATATTTTCCTTTTAAATCAATTGGTTTTTCTCGTGATGGAAGATTATTGTTGTTTACTTTTTTACCTATTGCTTCGATCTTTCCATCTTCATCAATAATTAATCCACCATTTTCGTTTAATGAATTATGAGGATCTATAATATTTGCATTTATAAAGTATTGTTTTTTCATTTATTCACAAAATATTTTTAAACACGCCATTCTTACAGCAACACCAAGTTCTACCTGTTCCTTAATAACACTCTTGTTAATATCGTCAGCTAACCTGGTATCAATTTCGATACCCCTGTTCATTGGACCAGGATGCATAATAAGGGCGTCAGATTTTGCATGATCTAATTTGTCTGGTGTTAAACCATAGTATTCATAATATTCTCTATTAGATGATAAGAAAGAACTGGTCATTCTCTCATTTTGCAATCTCAACATCATTACAATATCACAATCTTTCAGTCCTTTTTTCATATCAGTAAAAGTATTAACACCAAATTTTTCTATTTCTTTTGGCATCAAATTTGTAGGAGCAACTATATTTACTTCAGCTCCAAGCATGGTTAACAAGTAAATATTTGATCTAGCTACACGTGAATGCAAAATATCTCCACATATTGCAATTTTTAATCCTTGGATTTTATCTTTTCGATTAATTATTGTTAACGCATCTAGTAACGCTTGGGTAGGATGTTCTCTGCGACCATCTCCAGCATTTAATACTACACAATTAACTTTTTGTGAAAGAAGATTGCAAGCGCCTGAGTCTTGATGTCTAATCACTATGATATCTGGATGCATTGCATTTAAAGTCATAGCAGTGTCAATTAGTGTTTCACCTTTTTTAATTGCTGAATTACCCATGTTCATTGACATCACATCAGCTCCTAATCTTTTTCCTGCTAATTCAAATGAGCTTTGAGTTCTGGTTGACGGCTCAAAAAAGAGGTTTATTTGAGTTTTGCCTCTTAAAACGTCAATTTTTTTATTCTTACTTCGATTTACTTTTATAAAGGTCTGAGCTTCATCAAGAATAATATTTATGTCACTAACTGACAAATCTTGAATACCTAACAAATGTTTTTGAGAGATTTTAATAGCTTTATTGGTTTTAGATGCCATTAAAATTAACTCTATAACTATAATACAGTTAGTTGGCAAGCATTAATTATTTAAAAAATCTATTGCTCCTTGAAGTATAAATGCAGCAGCATTCTGATCTATATTTTTTTCTCTTTTAGTTACATTTATATCCAATTGACTAGATAAATTGAACGCACCTACAGTTGAGAGTCTTTCATCCCATAAACAAACATCAATATCTAATTTCTTATCAATATTGTTAGAGACATCATGAACAGACTGGGCAGATCTGCCTAAAGTTCCATCCATATTAATAGGATATCCTATTATAATTCCCTTAATACTATTTTCCTCAATAATAATTTTTAATTCATTGATTAAATTATCTGCACTAGTTTTATTTAATGTTTTTAATGGTGTAGCTATAGATTGTTTTTCATCACAGATTGAAACTCCAATTCTTTTAGAGCCAAGATCTAGACCAATTAATCTACATGTTTCTGACTGTTTTTTTTTAAACTCTTCTATAGTGATCATATTGTATAATTTAGACTTAAGTGATAGTTTGCGACATATTTAATTATCATATGAGTATCGATCTTAAAACAATAAAGCACATATCAAAATTATCAAGAATTTCTGTTGATGAAAAAAAAGCAGAGAAACTGGCAGGAGATTTAAATTCAATTTTTGAATTTATTGAAAAACTTAATGAATTAAAGACAGATAATGTTCAACCTTTAACTTCGGTTGCAGAAACAACATTAAAGTTAAGAGATGATGAGGTAAAAAGTAAAAATTTAAGAGAGCAAATAATTAAAAACTCTCCTCAGGAAAATGAGGATTATTTTGTTGTGCCAAAGGTGATTGAATAATGTCTGATATTACAAAACAATCACTTTCAGAATTAATTAAAAATATTAAAGATAAAAAACTTTCATCCACTGAAGTTACAAAAGCATTTGTAGAAAGGTCTGAAAAATCTAAAGAGTTAAATGCGTATGTAACTGAAGACTTTTCAGCTGCAATTGATAAAGCTAAAAAGTTCGATGAAAACCCCAATCTAGATTTAAAATTACCTGGTATACCAATGGCTGTTAAAGATCTATTTTGTACAAAAAATGTTAAAACTACTGCAGGGAGTAAAATTTTAAATAATTTCACTCCAACTTATGAGTCTACAGTTACTCAAAATATTTGGAATGAGGGGGCTATTCTTCTTGGAAAATTAAATTGTGACGAGTTTGCTATGGGATCTTCAAATGAAACAAGTTTTTTTGGTTGTGTGCAGAACCCAATTGACAAAGATTTAGTTCCTGGTGGATCCTCAGGTGGCTCATCTTCAGCTGTTGCAGCGCAATTAACACCAATTACAATAGGAACAGATACTGGTGGTTCAATTAGACAACCTGCATCCTTCACAGGTATTGTTGGTTTAAAACCAACTTATGGAAGTTGTTCAAGATACGGAATTGTAGCATTTGCATCTTCTTTAGATCAAGCAGGACCAATGGCTCAAAATGTAAGAGATTGTGCTTTATTACACGAGGTCATTAGTTCTTATGACGAAAAAGATTCTACCTCAATAGATTTTAAGCGAAACAATTATTTTAAGGAATTAACTAATAATATTAAAGGAAAAAAAATAGGAATTCCTAAAGAGTATAGAGTTGATGGGATGCCCAAGGAAATAGAAGATCTTTGGAAGAAAGGTATTGATTATGTAAAAGATTGTGGTGCAGAAATTATAGATATTTCACTACCCCACACTAATTATGCTTTACCCACTTATTATATTGTAGCTCCCGCAGAAGCTTCATCTAATCTTGCGCGATACGATGGTGTTAAATATGGATTTAGAGCTGATGGAGAAAATTTGATAGATATGTATGAGAAAACTAGATCTGAAGGCTTTGGTGCAGAAGTTCAAAGAAGAATAATGATTGGGACTTATGTTTTATCCTCAGGATATTATGATGCATATTATCTTAAGGCTCAAAAAGTAAGAAAGCTTATTAAAAATGATTTTGACGAAGCTTATAAAAAAGTTGATGCTATATTAACTCCATCAACTCCAAGTTCAGCGTTTAAAATTGGCGAAAAGACAAATGATCCTGTTTCAATGTATTTAAATGATATTTTTACAGTTCCCGTAAATTTAGCAGGTTTGCCTGGAATTTCGATACCCGCTGGTCATGATGCAAAGGGTTATCCTTTAGGACTACAAATAATTGGAAAAGCATTTGATGAACAAAATTTATTAAATATCGCATATGCAATGGAAGAAAAAATTAATTTTAAAAATAAAATTACTGATTGGTGGATAAAATGAGTAAAGATAAATCAGAGTATCTAATCAATAGAAAAGATAATCAATATGAAGTTGTAATAGGCTTAGAGGTTCACGCTCAAGTTACCTCAGAATCAAAGCTATTTTCAACATCATCAACTAAATTTGGTGCAGAACCCAATACCCAGGTAAGTTTAGTAGATGCTGCTTTGCCAGGTATGTTGCCAGTTATAAATGAATATTGTGTAAAACAGGCAATAAAAACTGGTATAGGACTAAAAGCCAAAATAAATAAACGATCTGTTTTTGATAGAAAAAATTATTTTTATGCAGATCTACCCCAAGGATATCAAATATCTCAATTTAAAGATCCAATTGTAGGTGAGGGGAAGGTTATTTTAGATATGCCAGATGGTCAAAAAGAGGTTGGTATTGAAAGATTACACTTAGAACAAGACGCTGGTAAAAGCATACATGATTTAGACCCAAAAAATACATTTGTTGATCTGAATAGATCAGGCGTTGCCTTAATGGAAATTGTTAGTAAACCAGATTTAAGATCACCAGATGAAGTAAATGCTTATGTAAAAAAATTAAGATCAATAATGAGATACCTTGGAACGTGTGACGGGAATATGCAAGAGGGTTCATTAAGAGCTGATGTCAATGTTTCTGTTAGAAAAAAAGGATCTAAAGAATTTGGAACTAGATGTGAAATTAAAAATGTCAACTCCATAAAATTTATGCAAATGGCTATTGAATACGAAGCTAATAGACAAGTAGATCTTATTGAAGATGGTCAATCTATTGATCAAGAGACGAGACTATTTGATACCAAAAAAAATGAGACAAGGTCAATGCGTTCAAAAGAAGATGCACACGATTATAGATATTTTCCTGATCCAGATCTTTTGCCTCTAGAAGTTTCAGATGATTTTATAGAAAAGTTAAAATTAGAAATTCCAGAGTTACCTGATGAAAAGAAAAAAAGATTTATTGAAAAATTTAAACTATCTCCTTATGAAGCAACCATTTTAGTTTCAGATTATGAAACTTCTAATTATTTTGAAAATGTAATTAAAAAATCAGATGTGAAACTTGCTACTAACTGGATAATTGGTGAGTTGTTTGCTGCTTTAAATCAAAATAATCTAGAAATCACTGAAAGCCCGATAAGTGCAGGTAACTTATCAAAATTAATAAATTTAATTAAAGATGGAACTATTTCTGGGAAAATAGCTAAAACTGTTTTTGAACACATGATGGAGGGGGATAAAGACCCAAAAAAAATAGTCGAAGAAAAAGGATTAAAACAAGAAAGTGATCCCAAAGCTCTAGAAGCACTAATTGATAAAGTTATTGATGATAACCGAGAAAAAGCCACTGAATACAAATCAGGTAAAGTAAAATTATTTGGTTTTTTTGTTGGACAAGTAATGAAAGTATCAGCTGGAAAAGCCAACCCTCAATTAGTAAATGAGATTTTAAAGAAGAAACTTTAAAGTTTATGGGTTCAGACCTTAATATTACACAACAGCTGCAAGATTATATTTTAGAACATGGACATGATCTTCACCCAGTCCAAAAAGAAATAATTGAGTATAATACATCACTTGGTGACATAAAAAGAATGCAGATATCAATATCGCAAACTCAGTTACTTCATCTAATTATTAAAGTTTCTAACATAAAAAAAGTATTAGAAATTGGAACATTTACAGGTTTAAGTACTTTATCTATGTCACTAGCATTACCTGATGATGGTAAAATAATTGCATTAGATAAAAATGAGCAAACAAATAAAGTTGCTATTAATTTTTTTAAAAAAGCAAAACAAGATCATAAAATTACAACATTAATTAAACCAGCCCTAGAGAGCCTGGTCGAAATTAAAGAAAAATTTGAACTCATATTCATAGATGCCGATAAAGGCAACTATAAAGAATACTATGAAAGATCATTGAGTTTGCTTGAGACAAGTGGCTTAATTATAATTGATAATGTCCTTTGGTATGGAGAAGTGGCAAAGAAAAACGAACATGACAAAATTACTAAAACCATTAAAAACTTTAACGAATTTGTCTCTAACGATAAAAGAGTAGAGAAAACCATAATTCCTCTAGGGGATGGAATGACTATATGTAGGAAATTGTAATGTATGAAGTATTTGGTTTCTATAGGTTTTTAAATATTCAATATTTAAAAAAAAATAAGAGATTGATAAATGAAGTTTTAATAAAAAATAATATTCGAGGAACAGTAATAATTTCAAAAGAAGGTGTAAATGGTACTATATCTGGTAAAGGACTAGATATTAAAACTACTATTTATAAGTTAAAAAAAGTTTTAAAATTTAAAGATTTCAATAGTTTTAATAAATCAAAAAGTTTGTTTCAACCGTTTCATAAACCCAAAGTAAAAATTAAGACTGAAGTTGTTCCTATGAACTTAAAACTTAGTCAAATGATCAAAAAAAAAGACAGTCATGTTGAACCAAATAAATGGAATAAATTAATAAGAAATAAAAAAACACTTGTTATTGATGCTAGAAAACCATTTGAATACGATGTTGGTACTTTTAAAGGTTCTACGAATCCAAATATTGATAATTTTAGGGATTTTCCAAAATATTTAAAAAATCTTAAAAAAAATCAACCTATAGCAATGTTTTGTACTGGTGGAATTCGTTGTGAAAAAGCTTCAGTTTATCTAGAAAAAAAAGGTTTTAGTAATGTGTATCAATTAAAAGGCGGTATTTTAAATTATTTAAAAAAGACAAATCAAAAAAGAAGTTTATGGAAAGGTGAATGTTTTGTTTTTGATAACAGAGTTAGTTTAAAACATGGTCTAAAATCTGGTTCTTATTCAATTTGTAGTGGTTGCAGAAAACCAATTTCTCCAAAAATTAAAAATTCAAAAAAATATGAAGAAGGCGTTTCCTGTCCAAATTGTCACGATAAATTAACAGATCAACAAAAAACAAGATTTAGAATGAGACAAAAGCAAATTAACCTTGCTAAAAAAGTTGGAAAAAGACATATCTTCCAAAAAGAATATTAATAAAGCCTTTATTAAATAGATGAATTTATTAAAAGACGAAGTTTCAGTTTTAGTAAGAAAGCTTGCTATACCAGCTAGTATAGGAACACTTTTTCAAACTTTATA
>OZSS01001443.1_pt1 | contig 11013 bp, 8 predicted proteins | sample 1779911 | NCBI WGS metagenome assembly OZSS01 (sample SAMEA2603589, study PRJEB24840) | metagenome | biome: Water; feature: Photic zone; material: Seawater sample | place: Mediterranean Sea | collected 2013-11-12 | depth 10 m | reverse complement strand
AGCATGTACTGGATTCAGACAACGAACTTCGTTCTTGTGATCAAGGGAAGAGTTATTTCGGGTTTCGTTCCATGATGACAAATCCAATTTTGGCTCGGCAATTTCGGAACTTGGCTGAGCAAACCGCCGACATTGCTCGGAGAAGAGGGCTTGATCCTAATAAAACTTTCTTGAGTTTGAGTGATCGTTTGTTTGGAGAAGCTAATTCAGCCCATGGTGCCTATGGCCGAATTTCCCGTAAACTTAGGCAGGTCGTAGGGGATCATGCCGGTGGTGGTGGCAAGCTGGTTCGAAGGACTCTGTCAAGTATTAGAAAGCAAGCATTTCTGCTTCGACATCAACCCCCAGAAGATTGGGATTTCGAAATCGATGTTAGGCCCCAATTTTTTGGCTTAATGGAATCCGATTTTTGGGAACCGAAAGCAGTTGAACCCTTTGCTCCCCTAACCGTAGCAAAATCAGATGATAGCGTCTGGATGAACGAAATCTTAAATTCGGTCGGTGAACCCTTGGATCTTAAAAAATTCCGTCGACGGGTTGAAGATGTTTTGGAAGAAGGGGAAAGATCAAGAATTCGTGCTTCAGGATCGGCATTTACTCCATGGGATAAGCCTTCCATTTCAAGCAGGATTCTATTGAAACGAGATTCAGTTGTCGCATATCCACGTTGTTGCAATGAAAGCAAATCTTGAAGCCAACTAAGAGCTTTTTCAGAATGACGAGTTAAACGAAAGACATACTCTTCTTTATCCTCGTCGTAGGTCTTAGTCATATAACGATGTTCTTCATCACACCACTCTTCTAAATAATCTTGAGGTAATCTTTTGGGAGCATCGAAATCCTCAAGTTCTCGAACTTGCTCAATATGTTCCGCTAGGGTTGCCGCAAGTTCTTCTTCCGAAGCCTCTACAACCCCCCAGTTCTTGAAGGTTTTGAAGAAAAAACCGACTACAAAGTAGCCTAAGCGACCTCTCATTAGGCGCAAAGCTGGTGACTCATCAAATAGGTGAAGAAAATCTTCGTCCATCCATATTCCTCATGTTAAATGTTCGTTATCAATCTGACTTTACTTTATCTGCTGTCAAAGAGAAGTTATCAACAGAAGCCCAAACATGTGAAGAACATCAATTTCTACATAAAAAATTACGGTTAAAAGCTTTTCTACTGGGGGGTAATTAGGGCCTAAAAGAGCGAAGTTTAAAGCGAGTGATAACCTCTTCACCTCCCACATAAAGATACCCATTATGTAATCTTAATTTTCCCGCAAATTGATTTAAATGTAATATTTTCAGTTCTACACCTTTGACAAGATCATAGATACGAATCTGTTTCAGATCTCCAAAGGAGACATAAAGGAGTTCATCTTGATCAAATGCCAAACCGATGGGGGTAACTACTTCAGGTGCAAAATCGATCAGTGTTTGGGGAGATTCAGAAGAAGGAGATCCATCGAGACTCAAAAATAAAATACGGGCATTTACAGGTTCAGAAAACAAAAGCCGACTCTCGGACGGGTCGATGCAAATCATCTCTGGATTGATTACTCGATCGTTCAAAATATCTATTTGACCGGAGTCTAGGTCTACCTTGTAGATGACTCCTGAATCTTTAGAAGATAGGTAACACTGGGATTTTTGATCAATCCTCAAGTCGTCGACCGAAGAGAAGCGGTAACCATCATAGGAATCGGCCAAAACTTCTAACTTTCTTGCACTAGAAGAAATTCTCAGTAATTTCCCAGTTCCTTTATCTGCTACCACTATTCGATTCTGATGATCTACTTCCATACCTGCTGCTTCTGGAACTTTACCAACTGATGTTTCAACCCACTCTTTTAAATCAATGAATGGTTTTATCTTTTTAAAAGAATTGGTACTAGAAAAATTGATAACTCCTTTTTTTTGGACATTTGAATAATAAATTTGATCTTGGGTTCCAAAAACCAAACTAGTTTTACTCGGTAAATTTTTATTGGTGTTAGAAAGAGACCATGTTAGGACAGCATTACTCCGCTTTGGATGTCCCAAGTTATTGGAGTGGGTTCCCAATGAGAAGCATCCACTTAGCAAGCTAGTGAAAGCTGTGGTGCAAAAAAAAGCCAATCGATTTATTTGTTTCAATTTGTGAAAAAGCCACTTTTATCAAACCTTGTGAAAAGCAAAGTTTAAAGAGTAAAATAGAGATTTAAGACAGAATTTCTAACGAGGATAGTGAGGGCAGAAATCCAACATGCGATCGAGGTGATTCAAGCAGCAGATGCTTTGCTAATTGGAGCAGGAGCAGGAATGGGAGTAGATTCAGGACTTCCAGATTTTCGAGGTCCAAAAGGATTCTGGCAAGCTTATCCACCCCTCAAGAAGCTAGGGATTGCATTTGAAAAGATGGCGAACCCTAGATGGTTTAGAGAAAATCCAGCACTTGCTTGGGGCTTTTATGGTCATCGTCTTCAACTTTACCGGAAAACTACTCCCCACAATGGATACAAGATCATTTTGAAATGGATTGAGGAATTAAGCCTGGATCATTTTATCTTTACCTCGAATGTGGATGCCCACTTTCAAAAGGTTGGATTTGACGAAAACAAAATTTATGAGTGCCACGGATCAATAATGCAATTTCAATGCTCCCATAATTGTGGTCAAGAAGTTTGGATGCCGAGCCCAGACTTTCAGCTATTGATTGAAGAACGCTCGTTGGAAGCAAAGGACCCATTACCTCTTTGCCCGAGATGCAAAGCAATCGCACGCCCAAACATATTGATGTTTTCAGATTGGGATTGGGATGCGAAGCATTCGAGTATCCAACAGAGAAAGTACAGTGATTGGCTCGACCACAATGGAAACAAAAATTTGGTTGTTCTTGAAATTGGTGCTGGCGAAAATATTCCAACTGTTCGATTGGAGTGTGAATCTGTATATTCGCTCCAAAAAGCTCCCTTCATTAGAATAAATCCAATCGAATATAAAATTCCTAGAGGTGGAATCTCCATTCAGTTGGGAGGAATGCAAGCTTTGGAAGAAATGGAAAAACAACGAGGTTTTAATGCATAAGAAGAGAAGTATATTTAAATTGAATGCAGTCTCCTTTTAACCATGTGAAAAAGGAATATTGAGAGAGAAAATAGAATCAAAGATGCACATCCCTGATTTGCAGAAGATTTACATGGAATTTTTTAACAGACTAAGGAGTCCCGTCTTACATTTTTTCAAGAGGGAGATGATTCTGACCCCTCAAAGAGCTAAGTTAGATAAAGCCAGAAAACTTATTCAACCGTTACCGACTTAGCCAAGTTTCTTGGTTTATCAACATCTAATCCACGAAGGCGAGCAAAATGATAGGCAAATAATTGGAGTGGTAAATTAGCTAATATTGGGCGAACCACTTCATGCGCGACAGGCAGACGAAAAATGTCGTCTGCTGCTTCATCAGGAATGTCAATTCCTTCAGGTGCAATCGCGAGTACTCGGCCTTTCCTTGCCTTAACTTCCTGCATGTTGGCAATCGTTTTTGCAGACAATTCAGTTCCCTCAACGATAAATATACAAGGGCACTCGGGATTTATCAGTGCAATAGGACCATGTTTCAATTCGGCTGCAGGGTAACCCTCGGCATGTGCGTAAGAAATTTCTTTTAATTTCAAAGCTCCCTCCAATGCAACGGGGTATAGGCTCTGCCTCCCCAAAAACAAAAGATGTTCTGCCTTTGAATATTTTACCGCGAGCTCACGAATTTGTTCCCCTTGCTGTAGTACATGAGCGACTAAATCGGGCAATCCATTCAATGCTTCTACAACAGTTTGGCCATCCATCGGAGACAAATCCCGCATACGCCCTAAGGCTAGGCCCAACATTGCACACAAGCAAGCTTGCGATGAGAAAGCCTTGGTTGATGCTACTCCAATTTCAGGGCCCACTCTTTGATAAACCCCACCATCAGTCTCTCTTGCTAAAGATGAACCGACTACATTTGTGATGCCAAGGGTTAGAAGTCCCTTTGTTTTTGCTTCACGAACTGCTTCTAGGGTATCCAAGGTTTCACCTGATTGACTAACTGCAATCACCAGAGATTTGCCGGCATTGGGAGAATTCCGATACCTAAACTCAGATGCGTGCTCAACTTCGACTGGTACCCTTGCCAGTCTTTCAATTAAATATTCCCCTACCATGCAAGCATGGCGAGCAGTACCGCAAGCCACAAAGATAATTCGGTCTAAATCCCTCAATTCATCTTCATGCCCTTCGAGACCGCCTAATTTTGATGTGGTTCCGTCATCACCAAAACGTCCACGTAAAGTATTCTTTAGTGCAGTTGGCTGTTCAAATATTTCTTTCTCCATATAAGAATCGAAATCTCCCAGTTCCACTTCTTCTGAAATTTGATCAACAGGATGGGAAACGGCTTGGGCTTCCTGCCCTTCCAAAGTTGTGATCCGAAAGTCACGGCCACTTAATATAGCAAGTTCGCCGTCATTGAGAAATACGGCCTCTTTTGCTCTTCCTACAAAAGCCGATGCATCACTTGCAATAAAGTTGGCATCATCTCCCAAACCAACTACCAAAGGGGAACCCCTTCTGGCACCGATCAAGACATCCGGTTTGTCCAAGCAAAGCACAGCAATTCCGTACGCACCCCTACATTGAGGGAGTGCTAGTCGAACTGCGTCAACAAATCGTTCTTTACTTTCGGGCGACGCGGAATAATGAAAGGCAATCAAATTACAAAGAACTTCGGAATCCGTTTCAGATGTAAATTGGATTCCTTTTCCCTTGAGAAACTTTTTTAAGGGCGAAAAATTTTCGATAACGCCATTGTGAACCAAAACGAATTTTCCATCATGGCTCGTATGGGGATGGGTATTAGATACGGTTACAGCACCTTGCGTTGCCCAACGTGTATGAGCAATTCCAAGAGATGAAGATGAGCTCTTTTTTTGAACGACCTCTGCTAAGTTTTTTACCCTTCCTGTTTCGCGGGCCATTGAAAATTTATTTCCTTCATGAAAAGCAACTCCGGCCGAGTCATAGCCTCGGTATTCGAGCCTCTTCAGACCATCGATAAGAGATTCTTGCGCTATACCATTACCTAGATAACCAACAATTCCACACATAACTTAAAACCATACAAATATTTATCTATTTGATCAATTTAAATTGCTATCAAATTAAAATCCGTAGCAATTAAATATCTTCACCTTTGCTTGAACCACGATGCTAAGGCTTTTTTTGGAAATCAGAAGTTGTGTCTTATTATCAAAGATTGGAATAGATAGATAAAAATTTATAACCTTTTAACTCGACCCAATTATTAATCTGATACAAACAAGATGTTTTGAAACCGAGGTTTAAAATAAAGTTTTTTTCTCTTCTTATGGTTTTCGTTTTCTTGGGAGAGTTACAAGGCGGGGAAAACATTTTTCTTTGTCTTTCAAAAGAACACTCGACTGCATCCATTTCCGGTTATCAGGATATATTTAAAGAATTAGAAATTACTCCAAACCTTGAAAGGATTTCTGGAAATGGAATTCTTTTTAAGAATGCCTTTTGCTCAACTGCCAACTCGGAACTTAGCTTAAAATCCATACTGACAGGCACACTGGTAAATCCTAAACAGCAGAAAAAAAGAGATCAACTTCAACCAGCTTGTATTCAATCCATTTTAAAGAAAAAGGGCTACAGTACTGCTTTTTTTGGAAATTGGATTGGGGATAAAAAACCTGATGGTTTCGATTATTGGGAGATTTTAGAGGATGCTTCTCAATTTTATAATCCAAAATTGATAAACCCCCTTAGAAGCAGAAAAATTGAAGGCCATACTACTGATATCATTGCCGATATTGCCTTAGCTTGGCTCAAGAAACAGGGAAATATTCCAAAACCAATCTTCATGGTTGTTCACTTTAACGGCTTACAGCAGCCTTGGGTTCCCCCCATTCGAAATTTAGAGCTCTACAATGACCTCTTGTTACCCGAACCCATCACTCTTAAGGCAAGCCACGATAATAAAGCACCCCCATCTAGGTACCAAGAGATGCAAATCGACACTAACTTGAATGTAGAAAGTGATCTTTTTCTTGGTCCCGATGTTGCGAGTTCAGATGCTACAGCTGAAGATAGAACCAAAGGGGATGGATTAATCCGTAGATTAAATGGTGAGCAACTATCTGCTTGGCAACTTGCTTTGCGACCCCAAAACGAAGCTTTTGCAAGATCTAGTGTTGAAATGGATGGATCAATCTCGTGGAAATATCAAAGGTATGCGAAAAACTATCTTCGGTGCGTTCGGGCTATCGATGAAAATATTGGAAGGATCTATGATTTTTTACATCCAAATGAAAAGGGAAATTCCTGGACCTTCATATACACTGCAAGCAGCGGAAACTTCGTTGGAGAAAACGGATGGTTTGGAGGTGCATGGATGTATGAACCAACTATGAGGATTCCGTTAATTATCACAGGGGAAAATTATGTGGGAAATAGAGTTTGCGACTCTAATGTTCAACTTCTCGATTTATTTCCAACGATTACTGGCGTAAACAATCAATCCAATGGTGGAATAAATCTTCAATCTTTCCACAAGGAAAATAACTCTAGTAAAAACCGCGTTTTATATTTTGAGCACTATCAATTTCCTGAGAAATTAATGGTGGCAAAACATTATGGAATTAGAAACGGGCGGTACAAATTAATTCATTATCATCAATTCGATGAATGGGAATTATTTGACATTCTTAAGGACCCAAATGAACAAAACAATTTATATGTTGATTCAATCGATCCGAAATTAGTTGAAATCATAAAAACAAAATTAATAACAAAAAGAAAAAAATTGGGTTTAGGGAAACTACTCGAGCCCATGCCCGAGGAATGGAGGAGAATTTATAGGGGACCTAATGCTCGGAAAAAAGAACAAATTAACTCACCTTGATAACTATTTATTGTATTTTTATAAAATTTTTAACAAAAACTTAAAAAAAACATTGATCCATCATCAGAATGTATTACTTTCTACGACTTAAAGGAATGCATATCCTGAGAGGCGCCGTTTGGGAGGACGGCGCCTTTCGCCTTTTTTAACCTCCACGAATAAAATGTTAATTATGAGAAAGCTTAGCTTCTTTTTTCTTATATTCTTTACAGCCTTTTTTGGTTTCATTGATGCCAAGGATAATAAGAGGCCAAATATACTTTTTGTCTTTACTGATGACCATGCACCTCACGCCATAGGTGCCTATGATGGATGGTTGAAATCTGTTAACCCTACGCCAGTAATAGATAAATTAGCACAGGAAGGTATGGTTTTTATAAATAGCTTTTGTACCAATTCTATTTGTGGCCCGAGTCGTGCGGTTATTCAAACCGGAAAACACAGCCACAAAAACGGATTCATGAACAATGGAAATACCTTTGATTGGAATCAACAAACCTTTCCAAAGCTATTACAAAAAGCCGGATACCAAACTGCTATCTACGGAAAAAGCCATCTTAAAGGAAAGCCACTTGGCTATAACGATTGGGCGGTTTTACCGGGTCAGGGATTGTACTACAACCCCGATATGATCTTTCCAGACGGGAAAAAACAAATAAATGGCTACTGTACAGATGTTGTAACCGATCTCGCAGTCGAATGGTTGCATAAAAAAAGATCCGATGAGAAACCATTTATGTTAATGGTTCAGCATAAAGCACCCCATCGTAATTGGATGCCGGCACTGCGGCATTTGTCTTTGTACGACGACATTGAAATTCCGGAACCTCCTACCCTTTTTGACGAGTGGAAAGACAATGTTCCAGCAGCAAGGTTTCAAGAACTTGAGATCGATCGTCATATGGATTTAAATTACGACTTATTCTTGGATTTGACTCCAGAATTTGACCAATCTCCCTCACAAAAAAGACAGGATCGGTCGGCTTGGCACAACATGAAAAGAATGACCCCCGAACAACTTAAGGCATGGCGGGCCCATTATGCACCTCAAGATGCAGCTTTTCACAAAGCAAAACTTTCTGGGAAAGATTTGGTCCGATGGAAATTTCAAAGATACGCTAAAAATTACCTTAGATGCGTAAAAGGTGTCGATGAAAGCGTAGAGCGGCTTCAACAGGAACTGAATAAACTTGGTCTCGATCAAAATACCATCGTTATTTACTCCTCAGACCAAGGTTTTTATATCGGAGACCATGGATGGTACGACAAAAGATGGATGTATGAAGAGTCACTAAAAATGCCCCTCATAGTGAAATGGCCGGGGGTCATCAAGCCTGGAAGCCGTCGCACTGAATTGGTACAAAACTTAGATTACGCTCAGACATTTTTGGAAATTGCTCGAGCCCCACAACCAAAAGATATGCAGGGGTTATCGCTTGTTCCACTGTTGAAAGGGGAACAACCCAAAGATTGGAGAAAGGAAATTTACTATCACTATTATGAATACCCTAGCGTACACATGATTCCCCGACACTATGGCATACGTACAAGCAGATATAAACTCATGCATTTCTACCAATTTGGAGAACAATGGGAATTTTATGATCTCAAAAATGATCCTGATGAACTTTCAAATATTTATGGCCAAAAGATACATTTGAAGCTTCAAAATCGGCTTAAGCAAAGGCTAAAAAACTTACAGAAATCCTACGAAGACAAAAGTGATATCTCAATTCGCAAGGATTATTTCCAACAATTTTGGAAAAAGTCATAAATTAAAGCCTCAAATGCTTCCCAACGGAAATGGCCAATTTGATTTTTGGCTGTAGCCAATCCTGTAGGGACCAGTATTTGGCTAAAACACGATAGCTATCTGGTTGTTTTTTAATAGTCGGTTCAAAATCGGTATAAAAAGCAGTCAGCAAGAATCCTTCTTTATCTAAAAGAACAGTGGAAGGATAACCAATATCCTTAGCAAGATCTCCAAATTGATGAATCACCCATGGAGCTTCCCATGTTTTCCCTGCATCGATGCTGATTCTAACTCCAATTCCCATCATCCCCCGATTGCGGATGCCATAGGTAAGTAGTACGCATTTTTCAGAAAGCACAGTCAAGTCAGCGGGATGCTGCATAGGTAACGTTAGTTGGCCTCTTTCCCTCCATCTGTCTCCAAACTTTGAAAGTTCACAAAGCTTGACATGATGATCTGAATGAGTCCTGGTAGCAGCGATTATTGGACCCTTTTTCAATTTGCACAAAGTTGATTCATTCGAGTCCCTAGCTCCAAACCTAGATTTCTTGGTCCAAGTAAGACCATCATCTTCAGAAACGATCATCCAAGTTTCACTTCGCTTATCTTTTCCTCGTAAACGATAGGATGAATAGGCAAGTCGGTTAGGAGCAAACTGGATGATACGCCCAAAAGGAATGGTTGATTCTATCCCTTTCGGAATCACCGGATTAGATTCTGACACCCAAGTCCTGCCCTGATCCCGTGAACGAGATAACCAATGCCCAGAAAAACCTACAATCTTTTCATCTTTGACAAAAAACCCGCTACTGAAACAGAGTATATCCCCGTTGTGTGCCATACCCACGGCTAAATGGATTCGATTTCCTCCTTTTGGCTTTTTAGCGACAACCGAAAGCTTTTTCCAGTTTCTCCCATTCTTATCACTAATTGAGCAAACCAAATCTCCTTCGATTAGTCCGTGACTGGGTGCATTGAAATAGGTGCATAGTACTTGACCATTCTTTAACCTCGTAAGGTTTGGCCATCCACAGGCATTTCTTGCTACAACCAACAATTGCTTCATATTATTTACTTAAGTTGAATGCCTAGTTAAGGGTCAAACCATATTCGTTTTCACAAGGTTGTAGAAACTTTTGTAAATCTATTAATTTCCATATTTGACAATTCCTCCATTTGTGGAATTCAATAATACAATGGTTCGCATTTTTCCAATTTTTGCCTGTTTGACATTGGTTAGCACTAGCATGTTTGCGGTCAATCAATTGGAATTTTTTGAATCAAGAATAAGACCGGTTTTGGCTGAGAATTGTTATGAATGCCACAACAGTTTAGGTAAGGCAAAATCAGGATTAAAATTGGATTATAAACAAGGACTGCTCCAAGGCGGAGAACGGGGGCCTGCCATATCTTTAAAAATGCCTAAAGAAAGTTTACTCCTACAGGTAATTCGACATCAGATAAGAAATGTAAAAATGCCAAAAGGTGGCCCTAAATTATCAGAAAGGGTTATTAAGGATTTTGAACAATGGATTTCCGATGGTGCTTTTGATCCAAGAAAAAGCCCACCTTCTGCAGAACAATTTGCCAAGGAAACTTCATGGGAAAGAATTCGTGAAAAAAGAAAACTATGGTGGAGCTTTCAGCCCATTCTTGCAGTTAAAACTTCTTCAGCAGATAACAAGCACCCGGTAGACCAATTTCTTCTGGATAAGATGATCCCTTTGGGACTTAAACCCAATGGCAATGCCAACTACCTGTCGATTTTGAGAAGATTATCTTTTGCTCTCACCGGACTCCCCCCTACCCTTGATCAACAAAACCTTTTCATCACATTATCCAAGGAAAACATAGACATAGCTATCGAAAAATTGACCGACGAATTTCTGCGGAGTCCACAATTTGGCGAAAAGTGGGCAAGGCATTGGATGGATTGGGTTCGCTACGCAGACTCCCATGGTAGTGAAGGAGACCCCAAAATTCCCAATGCTTTTCGCTATCGTAATTATTTGATTCGTGCTCTTAACCAGGATGTAAGTTTTGATCAACTTGTCCTTGAACACATCGCGGGTGACCTGCTTGAAAAACCAAGAATTAATAGTGCACTTGGGATTAATGAATCTGCGATTGGTACCGCACATCTTCGATTTGTACTACATGGCTTCGCTCCCACAGATGCATTGGATGAACATGTGCGCTTTACTGACGATCAGATTGATGCAGTAACTAAAACTTTCCTTGGTCTAACCGTATCTTGTGCTCGCTGCCACCACCATAAGTTTGATGCAATCAGTCAGGACGATTATTATGCTTTATTTGGTATTCTTTCCAATGGG
>OZSS01001442.1_pt1 | contig 11017 bp, 13 predicted proteins | sample 1779911 | NCBI WGS metagenome assembly OZSS01 (sample SAMEA2603589, study PRJEB24840) | metagenome | biome: Water; feature: Photic zone; material: Seawater sample | place: Mediterranean Sea | collected 2013-11-12 | depth 10 m | reverse complement strand
CCCGATTACTTGAAAGCGATTTTAGAAAAAGGTGAGGAACTTGGCCTTGATATGTCCTCTGTCACAAAAGCGGTTGTCAGCGGTGGACCTTTATTCCCAGCTCTGAGAGAAGAATACGATAGACGCGGTATCTTTTGTAGACAATGTTATGGCACTGCTGATGTAGGCCTTATCGCTTATGAATCTGTTGCAACAGATGGGCTAATTATAGACGAAGGAGTGGTTGTTGAAATTGTGCGCCCCGGCACAGGTGAGCCCGTACCTGATGGGGAAATCGGAGAAGTGGTAGTCACCGCTCTGAACCCTGACTTCCCAATGATCCGTTTTGCTACAGGTGATTTATCGGCAATTCTACCTGGGATGAGCAGTTGCGGACGCACAAACCGACGAATTGTGGGCTGGCGCGGTCGGGCTGATCAGGCTACAAAGGTAAAGGGTATGTTTGTACGCCCTGAACAAGTCGCACAGCTGGCCAATCGCCATGCAGAGATCAGCCGCATCCGCCTGACCATTACACATGACGGGTCACAGGATCAGATGATTGTCCACATCGAAGGAGCGGCAGATGCTGAACAGATTTATGCAGATTCTGTCCGTGATATCCTGAAATTGCGGGGACAGATTGAGATTGTGGCAAAAGACAGCCTGCCAAATGACGGTATGGTCATTGATGACCAACGCACCCCCGGATAACAGACACGTCGGACCAAACAGAACACCCTTTGGTCTTGGGGAATTCAAGTGATACACTGTCAAAATAAAAAACAATAGACGCAGAGGAGCATGATTACGATGGACTTCGTTCTGTCTGAAGAACAGCAGGCTATATTTGATATGGCCCATGATTTTGCAGAGCAGATGATTGCACCTCATGCGGTGAACTGGGACCAAACAGAACAAATGCCAAAGGACGTGTTGCGCCAGTCTGCCGAACTGGGTCTGGCGTCAATCTATGTGCCTGAGGCACATGGCGGTTCCGGCCTCAGCCGACTGGATGCCACGTTAGTGTTTGAAGCACTGGCAATGGGTTGCCCCAGCGTGTCCAGCTTTCTGTCTATTCACAATATGGTGGCGTGGATGGTTTCCTCTTTTGGCAGTGATGAATTACGTGAAACCTATCTTGCTGATTTATGTACAATGCATAAAATTGGCTCATACTGTCTAACTGAGCCCGGGTCTGGATCTGATGCTGCTGCGCTAAAAACAAAAGCCGTGCGGACCAATGAAGGCTATCAGGTGACCGGCACCAAATCCTTTATTTCAGGTGGCAATTATTCTGACCTGTATATTGTAATGTGCCGGACAGGCGATGACAGCCCAAAAGGCATATCTGCACTTCTTGTTGACAGTGATGCAGATGGCTTGTCCTTTGGCGCGGCAGAACAAAAAATGGGCTGGCGCGGTCAGCCGACAGCTCAGGTCATTATGGATAATTGTGCCGTCCCTTCTCAAAATCTTCTTGGCGAGGAAGGAAAAGGCTTTTCCTATGCAATGAAGGGACTGGATGGCGGACGCCTAAATATCGCAGCCGCTGCCCTTGGCGGGGCACAGATGGCCTACGACAAGGCCCTGATATATGCAAAGGACAGACAGGCATTTGGCAAATCCATTGACCAATTCCAGTCTATGCAATTTAAACTGGCGGATATGTTCACACAACTGGAAGCTGCCCGCACATTTCTTCGTCAGGCTGCGTGGAAACTGGATAATGGTTCTGCAGATGCCACACGGTCCTGCGCTATGGCCAAACAATTTGTCACTGATACCTGTTTTGATGTGGCCAACCAGGCGCTACAGATCCATGGCGGATATGGCTATCTTGCGGATTACGGGCTTGAAAAAATTGTGCGTGATCTGCGGGTGCATCAGATATTGGAAGGCACAAACGAAATTATGCGCGTGATTATCAGCCGGTCGTTGCTGGCGGAGCGCGATAGATGAGCCAGATTGACTGCCGCATTGAACAGTCAACCGGCCGCATAACCTTGCGCCGGCCTGAAGCCTTGAACGCCCTCACCCATGAGATGTGTGAGAGATTGGAAGTGGCCTTAATGGCCTGGAAGAATGACGAAAAAGTCAGCCAGGTCATCATTGATGCTGAAGGCAAGAAAGCCTTTTGTGCGGGTGGTGATATTGCAAAACTTTACCACAAAGGGCGAGCTGGCGACTTTACAGATGTTCAGGCCTTCTGGCGTGAAGAATACAGGCTGAACAGCCTTATTCATCATTATCCCAAACCCTATATTGGCTTTCTGCAGGGCTATGTAATGGGCGGGGGTGTTGGCATTTCTTGTCATGGCAGCCACCGTATTGTGGGCAACACAACGAAGATGGCGATGCCAGAATGCGCTATAGGTCTGGTGCCTGATGTTGGCGGCAGCTATCTTCTGGCCCGTGCTCCTGGCCTTACTGGAAGGTTTTTGGGGATCACTGGTTATCGGATGAACGCGGCTGATGCGCTGCATGCAGGTTTTGCTGACTGCTTTATTGCCGAAGACAGGTGGAGTAGAGTGATAGAAGAACTGGTGAGCGCGGGCACACCAGATCCTTTATCTAACTTTATAGATAATGCAGGCCACAGCCAGCTTGCCACAATGCAAATTGAAATTGACCAGATATTCACGCATTTTGATTCAGACCAGATGGCAACCGAACAGGCTAAAGGCACAGGTGAACTGGCTCAGATGATCACTAGCGCGTTGGCTAAAAATGCTCCTCTATCCATGATGGCTGTTGACGCCATGCTGGACAGGTTAGGGCCTGATTGTACTTTTCAACAGGCTCTGGAAATGGAATATCGCTTTACCAGCCGGGCTATGCAACAGGGTGAATTTCTGGAAGGCACGCGCGCGATGCTGATCGATAAAGACAAGAAACCTGACTGGCAATATAAAACGGCCAGTGAAGTGCCCGAAGGGCTGATTGACGAGATGCTGGCACCTACCGCCTTTACACAGGCCTTTTTAGCAACAGGAGACGGGCTATGAAAATTGGGTTTATTGGGCTGGGCAATATGGGCGCCCCTATGGCTGCAAATCTGGCCATTGCCGGATATGAAGTGGTCGGATTTGATGTGACAGATGTGACAGTAGAAGGTGTCACAAGCTGCTCGGATGCACCCTCTTGTGTGTCGGGCTGTGATCTTGTCATCACCATGCTGCCAAACGGATCTATTCTACAGAAGGTTGCAGATGAAATTCAGCAAAGCCTGAAGAAGGGTGCGGTGTTTTTGGATTGCTCTACAGTTGATGTGGATACAGCAAAATCAGTTGCTGCGCAGATGGCAGCCACAGATATTGATATGCTGGATGCACCGGTATCCGGGGGCATTTCAGGAGCGGCTGCAGGCACCCTGACCTTTATGGTCGGCGGCACGAGCAAAGCCTTTGCAATCGCAGAACCACTGTTTATTGTGATGGGCAATAAAGCAGTTCATGTTGGTGCAGCTGGTGCCGGGCAAGCGGTAAAGATCTGTAATAATATGATTCTAGGCGTCACTATGATTGCCACTTGTGAATCAATTGCACTGGGTGACAAGCTGGGGTTGGACAGACAGAAACTGTTTGACGTTCTGTCCACCTCATCAGGGGCCAGTTGGACGGTGAACAGCTATTTTCCTGCTCCTGGTGTTGGCCCGGCAAGCCCAGCAGATAATGATTACAAACCTGGCTTTGCAGCCGAGTTGATGGTCAAGGATTTAGGGCTGTCACAACAGGCTGCAGAAGCTGTGAATGCTGATACTCCAATGGGCGCACATGCCCTGGCCCTGTACCAGAAATTTGTTGGTACGGAAGATGGAGAGGGGCGCGATTTCTCCGCTATGCTGCCTCGATTTTCGGCCAGAAAACGTTCTACTTAATCCCAGATCAGAACCCATTTAACCGCTAAAGGCGACAGGCCATGACAGAACAGACATTCGATACCATAAAGGTTAACCGCACAGGCCGTGTGATTACGGTTGAACTGAACCGACCAGATGCTTTAAACGCACTGAACAGCAAAATGACTGAGGAAGTGACCGGTTATCTGGCCAGTCTGGATGAAGATAAGGATACGGGCTGCTTTGTGCTAACAGGAACAGGCAAGGCCTTTGCTGCAGGTGCAGATATCAAAGAAATGGCCGTAAAATCCTATATGGATACATTCTATGAAAATATGTTTGCCAAATGGGAAACTGTTGCCCGGCTGCGCACGCCAAAAATTGCCGCAGTAAACGGTTTTGCACTTGGCGGCGGGTGTGAGCTGGCGATGATGTGTGACATTCTGTTTGCCGGCGAATCTGCCAAATTCGGGCAACCTGAGATTAAGCTGGGTGTGATACCCGGCATGGGAGGATCACAACGCCTGACCCGTGCAGTCGGCAAGGCCAAAGCCATGGATATGATTTTAACTGGACGTATGATGGATGCAGAAGAAGCAGAACGATCCGGCCTTGTTTCCCGCATTTTCCCTGATGAGGCGCTGATAACCGAAACCATGGCCGTCGCTGAGACAATTGCTGAATTTGGGCCTGCCAGTGCAATGCTGGCACGTGAGGCAGTAGTACGTGCTGATGAGATTAGCCTAACAGAAGGCCTGTTGTTTGAACGGCGGGTCTTTCATTCTCTGTTTTCCACAAAAGACCAGAAAGAAGGCATGGCTGCCTTCACCGAAAAACGTAGCGCAAGCTTTACGGGTGAATAGCGCTTCAAGGAGCTGGTGAGATAATGGCTGAAGATATTTTCATTACTGCAGCAGCACGCACACCAATGGGCGGTTTTCAAGGCGCTCTGCGTGACCTGACCGCCCCTGAGATAGGTGGAACAGCCATCGCAGCAGTCGTGGATCAGCAAGGTGTGGATAAAACCCTGATTGATGAGGTCATAATGGGATGTGTTCTGCCAGCAGGGCTGGGTCAGGCCCCCGCCCGTCAGGCCAGCTTTGCGGGAGGACTCTCAGAATCTGTACCCTGCACCACAGTCAACAAAATGTGCGGTTCTGGAATGAAGGCTGTAATGCTGGGCTATGATCAGATCAAAGCAGGTGGGGCAGATATTATTATAGCTGGGGGCATGGAGAGTATGTCAAACGCCCCCTATCTGTCTGCAAAGGCGCGCGCCGGTGCGCGTATCGGGCATCAAAATCTGGTGGATCACATGTTTTTAGATGGTCTTGAAGATGCCTATGACAGAGGCAAGCTTATGGGCAGCTTTGCAGAGGATTGTGCTGAATATTTTCAATTTTCGAGGGATGCACAGGACAGATATGCGTTACAATCTCTACATCGCGCGCAGGATGCACAAGCAGCAGGAAAACTGGTTGCTGAAATTTGCCCGGTCACCGTGACTACCCGCAAAGGAAGCCAGCAGGTGGATAAAGATGAGCAGCCCCTTCTGGCAAACCCTGAAAAGATACCTCATCTTAAGCCAGCTTTCCGAGAAGGCGGCACAGTCACAGCAGCCAATTCATCATCCATCTCAGATGGGGCAGCTGCACTCAGCCTTGCCAGCAAAGCCGCCGTAACCGCTCATGATCTTGATGTTCAGGCCCAGATTTGTGGTCATGCCAGTTTTGCGCATGCCCCGGGCTGGTTCACCACCGCACCTATCTTTGCTGCCCGAAACTTGCTGAAAAAACTAAGCTGGCAGGCATCAGATGTTGATGTCTGGGAAGTGAATGAGGCCTTTGCGGTTGTCGCTATGGCATTTATCCGCGAACTGGAGATTGACCCTAAGCACGTCAATATTCACGGCGGGGCTTGTGCGCTGGGTCATCCCATCGGGGCGTCAGGAGCACGGATTTTGGTCAGCCTGTTAAACGCACTAAAACAATCAGGGGGCAGTAAAGGTCTGGCCGCGATTTGCCTTGGTGGTGGTGAAGGTATAGCCGTTGCAGTGGAGGCAGCATGAAACTTGATGAAAATATAGCCGCGATTGTCAGCGGCGGGGCATCCGGCCTTGGCGCAGCTGTTGTCAGGCATCTGCGGGACAGAGAGGTAAAGACGGCCTTGTTTGACAAGGATGAAGATGCAGGCCACCAAATCGCCTTTGATTCCGGCAGTACATTCTTTATGGTTGATGTCAGTGATAGCCAGTCAGTAAGAACAGCATTGTCAGCAGCCAGAAACAAAAATGGCCAGGAACAACTTGTGGTTAATTGTGCTGGCATCGCCCCTGCAATGAAAACTGTTTCCAGAGGAACCGCGCATGACCCGGAAGTGTTTTCACAAGTAATCAGAGTTAATCTGGTCGGCAGTTTTCATCTTGCCAGTATATCTGCTGAAGGAATGATAAATGCTCCAGCGCTGACAAAAGATGGTGAACGCGGTGTGATCATCAATACCGCCTCTGTCGCAGCTTATGATGGCCAGATTGGTCAGATCGCCTATGCTGCTTCGAAAGCTGCCATTACTGGCATGACCTTACCGATGGCACGTGACTTGGCAGATAAGGGGATCAGGGTCATGTCAATCGCGCCTGGTATTTTTGGAACCCCGATGATGACAGCCTTTCCGCAAGAGGTTCAGGACGCGCTAGCAGCACAAATTCCGTTCCCCACTCGGCTGGGACAACCAGAGGAGTTCGCTAGACTTGTGGGCCATATAGCTGAAAATGAAATGCTGAATGGCGACACAATCCGGCTCGACGGGGCGATCCGGATGCCGCCGCGTTGAAACTCCTTCAGCTTCGATTTTCCGGCATCCAGCCTTCTGGCATACCCACCATCGCAACAGATGATGACATTTTTGCCAGCAAAGTTTGATCGTCATCTTCCAGGCTGAAGGCCTCAGCCTCGCAAAAGCTGACTCTTTTTCCAGCTTTGATAACACGGCCAATCACCTGAACCTTGTCTGTTGTCACAGGTCGGAAAAAAGATGTTTTAAATTCAATGGACAGCACCTCAACAGATGGCGCGGATAAAGTCAGGGCTGCAAACCCGCAAGCACTGTCAAGACCAGCAGTCAGCACCCCGCCATGCACAAAGCCCTGCTGTTGCAGCAAATGATCTGACTTTTCCAGCTGCATTGTTACTCCGCCTGGCTGCAAAGATAGGAGCTGTATCTGCAGAGATTTCATTGCTGACTGCGCTGCAAAACTGGCTCTGACACGGGCTTCAAAATCGGGGTCTCTGGGTTCAAACATAGCTAAATTCCAGGCAAGAGGTTTTGTCTTTTTTGTGATTTATCTGCCGTCACAAAATGTCTATAGTTAGGCTTCCACAAATAGAAACATAAAGAAGAGCCTTTGTCATGACCAGCACAGCGATAAGCCGATTTCCTGTTCCTGAGCTGTCCAGCCTTCCAGATGATTTGAAACAGATTATCTCAGATGTGCAAGATAAAGCAGGTTTTATTCCCAATGTGTTTCTCACGCTTGCTCATCGTCCAGATGAACTGCGGGCCTTCTGGGCCTATCATGAAGCTCTAATGCGACGCGATTCAGGTCTCAGCAAAGCGGAATGTGAGATGATTGTGGTCGCAACATCCGCTGAAAATAACTGTTTATATTGTGTGGTGGCACATGGCGCCATCTTGCGGATATATGAAAAATCAGCGCAAATATCTGAACAGATCGCCACTAATTTTAGAAAAGCAGATATTACTGACCGGCAAAAAGCCATGCTAGTTTTTGCTGAAAAGGTTGCCCTGCAGTCAGCAAAAATTGACGAAGCTGACTTCCATATCCTGCATGAGCATGGTTTTTCAGATGAGGATATCTGGGATATTGGGGCTATCACGGCCCTGTTTGCCTTATCAAACCGCATGGCCAGCCTGATATCAATGCGACCTAATGATGAGTTTTTCACAATGGGCCGAAGCTTTGGGGACGCCAAATGACAACTGGCAGCCACATTTTTGCTACACTGGACCTTACGCCAAGTACAGATTCAAGACTGGCTGAACTAAATGAAATCGGCTTTAATCATCTAATTGGATTAAGTTTGCTCAGATGGACCGAACAAGACTGTCTGGCCAGCCTTGACATTGGCCCCTCACATCTAAACCCCGCCGGATTAGTCCATGGAGGTGTATTTTTAACAATGCTGGATGTATCCTTGGCAATGTCAGGTAGCTATAGTCAACCACCGCTCTATCTGATGCCAGGTCTAACCCTGAATTTGAACACCCAGTTCATCGGCGCGGCCAAAAATGACGATATCAAAGTTTATGCAACAGCTAGAAAGACCGGCGGCGGCCGGTCTGTTTTTTTTGCTTCAGGAGAAGTGTTTACGCCTGATGGACGCATTCTTGCCAGTGCGACAGGAACCTTCAAGCCTGGCCGTCAGCCTAGCTCATGAGCTGAGTTTTTTATGGGTGCGTGACTGAGAATCTTCCAGCAAGACCAACTCTCGTTTCAAATATGAACGCAGGCCCAACGGGCCGGCATCATGCCAAACTTGGCGCACGGTCTCATGAAACATACCCTCTGATATTTCATCAGTTGCAAGGATGAACTGAAACAGGCTGGATGAGAAGCGAGCCTGCAGCTGACCATCAAAATCATATAGGATTTTAGCAACCAGCGCTTCGTTCATATCCAGGACCTGATGTGTCATGTTCATGTTTCCTTTTTGATAGTGAGTTTGTGAGTTGAGATAACATTACAACTTACAAAAAACATACCAATCTGAGAAAAGATTCAATTTTTCTATAAAAATTTGAATTTAATTCAGGCTAACATAAATTATATTCAAAAAATCAACATGATATGTTTTGTTACATATTTTTTGATTCCAGAATTTTCGTGATCTCATCAAAAACGACCGCCTGAAATTTGTAATCAAAAGTCCCAATATATGATTTTTCGTTCAGCATCACTTGGACCAATTCCATAAACGGGCAACTTCTGACTTTCTTTCCCCTGACAACTTGCATCCACTTTCCAGCTAAATCGATTTTGCAGTTGCCAAATTTTTCTGTGGCAATTTCTGATATCTGCACCACCGTAGTTCGAACACCTAGTCTGCTAAGCACTTTGCTGGCAATCCCATGATCAAAGCCAGCTATGTTATAAAGCCTTGCATCTGATGTTAACACTGCAGTTTCTTGCATGTTATTTATGCCATTAACGGATTTAGGGATGAATACATATATCTGCCCCACCTTACTATCAACTAGCCCTCCCATAGAAGAAAACCCCAAAAGAGCCATCTCAGACATAGAGTTCAAATTAATTTTACCACCTTGGGGGAGAAACTGACCGCGGAGAGAATCAGAAATCATTGCATTTACTACATTTTCATCCAGTGCAAGGTCATTTGATAATATGGCAATAAGCTTTTCGAACTCAATTTCCTGTGGTGTCAACTGTGTAGTTGAAAACTGAATGATTGCTTCATTGTCTGTCCTTAAGCCGAGCTCCACCAATTCCATAATTTCTTCAAAAGGTGCTGAGAAAGAGCCGACCAACCTGCTTCTGTACATATTCAATCTGTTACAATTTGGGCCAAGGACTGTAATTTTGCTCTCAAAGTTCTCCAGAGCAGTTGGGTTGTTTTCAGTTACCGAGGCAAATCTTTCCATAGATATTGTAACTGGAGGAAAGTCTTTAAATTCTGCGAAATAATGCCTTGATTTCTGGATAAAAATTTCGTTTTCAGAGAGAAGGTTGCTCCCATTTCTATCAAGTGGAGCGATGTAAGATTGAACCGGAGCATTGATCAGTGCGAAAAACTGATTCGGGTCTGTTTCCTTGCAATTACTTGCGGTTTGCGCAAGTGCCTGGCCTACAAGCACAAGCACAAATACTCCTGTATATAAAAACCAGTTGATGCCCGCTCTCAACATTCTTTATACCCTATCAATAATCAGCAGCCCACTTCTGTGTTATACGACAGTCCCTACAACATTTATAGTCATCAACTATAGGCTTAACACACTCTACATTTCTGTCGTTATCCTTTTTGTTATGCTACAAGATCTGTTTAAAATTCAGGCTACACTTGGAGGGTCTTCTGGTCAGGGGGGTGTTTTTTTGCCGTCCACTGAGGATACTGACCGCGACGCTACAGAAGAAGGAACAGATTTCGGTCTTCTAGGCCCTGATCCAGATTGTCGTATTTTTTTGACACACGGCGTGACAACAATGGTTTGGCTCAAATCGCATCATCTACTGTTTGCCTCTTAAAGTGATAACCAGAAGGGCTGAAAGTTCAGAATGTCTGCACGCTCATTTCCCCGGCTTTTCCTGCTCAGTCTGCTCAACCTGCTACTCCTTGCTGGCTGTGCTGTAAAGGGATCGGTCAGACTTGATCCACGCGAACCTGAGCAACTTATCTTTGAGAGTGAAGTTGTGGTTTCTGAGGATTTAGACCCGCCAGCGGTGCCGAAGCCTGAAGCGCCTGCTGCGCCAGCTGAACGGGAACAGAAACATCCAGATGCCTCAGAAGACGAAATGCTCAGCCTTGAGACCAAAGCTGAAGCTGAACCGCTTACACGTGAAGAATTAATCGAGAAGTTAACGCGGCCCATCTATTTTGCACTTGATGATGCCAGCCTGTCTGATCAGCAAAAAGAGCAGCTGAAACAGCTGGCCAGTTTTCTGCTAGCTCCGGAAAATGAACGACTTAACCTGCGAATTGAAGGACATTGTGATGACAGAGGTACTCGAGAGTATAATTTTGCCCTTGGTGAGCGCCGCGCAGCAGTCATCTCACAACAATTGAGAACATCCGGTTTCCCAAAAGATAGGCTGAAGACCATATCTTACGGCAAGGAACGTTTGGCCTACAGCGGTATATCAGAATTTGCACGCGCCCGGAATCGGCGCGGTGAACTGATATTAATACCTGTTTTTGAGCCGGCTTCATAGGCGCAGGACTAACCTGCATCCTAACGGTTGCGCAGCATCAGAATATTTCCTGCGGCTACAAGACAAATGCCAACAAACGGAAGCACTCCCCACTGGTACTTTTCAAATACCGTTGAAATAAGCAAGGCAAATACTGGAAAAATTACGGTTGCATATCCAGCTTTTCCTGTGCCAATCCGCCCAACAAGTGTCAGATAACAGGCAAAGGTCAGTACTGATGAAAACAC
>OZSS01001440.1_pt1 | contig 11018 bp, 9 predicted proteins | sample 1779911 | NCBI WGS metagenome assembly OZSS01 (sample SAMEA2603589, study PRJEB24840) | metagenome | biome: Water; feature: Photic zone; material: Seawater sample | place: Mediterranean Sea | collected 2013-11-12 | depth 10 m | reverse complement strand
GGATATAAGCACAAGCGTCAGCATAAATCTCACATCCTCACCAAAATGACAACAAAGCGCAAACGTCATTTGAGGGGCACCAGAATATTGGGTGCATCGGATTCTCCTCGTGTGGATCGTATGCTACGGAGCTCATAAGTAATATAGTTGTTTGACAGGAGAAGAGTATGCCTCGCGTAAAACGTGGTGTCGAAGCCAATCGTAGACATAAGAAAATTTTAAAGCAGGCAAAGGGTTATTACGGGGCACGGAGCAGAGTATTTCGCGTAGCCGTGCAGGCAGTTACTAAAGCAGGGCAGTATGCATATCGTGATAGGCGGGTAAAAAAACGCTTATTCAGGAGGCTTTGGATAGCAAGGATTAACGCTCAGTCCCGAAGTGAAGGTTTGGCTTACAGCAGATTTATTGACGGCCTCAGTAAGGCAGGAATTCTGCTTGACCGGCGTGTTTTGGCTGATTTGGCCGTTCATGACAAACTGGCTTTTAGTGCTATCGTGGACCGTGCAAAGGCTGCGCTATCATAGCTTTTACTGCTTTGGGGTGATGAAAGGCCAAGGTCGATTGAAGAAGATTTGCATTGGTGGCGATTCTTTAGATAGATACCTCGAGGTAGCTTTCAGGATTTGGAAAAGCAGTTATGAGCGATCTAGCAAAACTTGAGCAAGAGGCGATGCAAGCTATCAAGGGATGCACTGACCTAGGCAGCTTAGAAAAAAAGCGGGTTGAGTATCTCGGAAAGCGTGGATTTGTCACTCTGCTTTTAAGGTCATTATCGACCTGTAGTCCATCAGAGCGTCGAGATAGGGGTGCACTAATCAATGCAGTCAAGAGGAGGATTGGCCTCTTAATAAATACTCAGAAAGAATTACTCGAGCATTTATCTATTGAGAATCAGTTGCAATCCGAGGCGGTGGATGTTTCTTTGCCGGGAAGGTCTGTTGATGTGGGAGGCATACATCCAGTCACCAGAACCTTGGAGCGTATTCAACAATTCTTCTGTGCTGTGGGTTACTCGGTAGCAACTGGTCCAGAAATAGAGGATGAATATCATAATTTCGAAGCGTTAAATATTCCTCCACATCATCCAGCTCGAGCAATGCATGACACTTTTTATGTTGAAAACAATAAGGTGTTACGCACACATACCTCACCGGTGCAAGTTCGAGCTATGTACAGCCAAAATCCTCCAATTAGAATAATTTGTCCAGGCAAAGTTTTTAGATGCGACTCAGACCTTACACATACTCCAATGTTTCATCAAGTTGAGGGATTAGTTGTCGATGAAATGATTAGCTTTGCTGATCTAAAAGGAGTTGTAAACCAGTTTTTGCAATCTTTTTTTGAAATCGAATTAAAAGTTCGATTTCGACCTTCTTATTTTCCATTTACAGAACCATCTGCTGAGGTCGATATTCAATGCTCGAATTGCTTGGGTGACGGTTGTCGCGTTTGCGGGTACACGGGTTGGTTGGAAGTGATGGGCTGCGGGATGGTGCATCCAAACGTGTTTAAGCACTGCAATGTTAACACAGACCGATACACTGGATTTGCGTTTGGTATGGGCGTTGAAAGATTGGCGATGCTACGTTACGGCGTGAATGATTTGAGGCTATTTTTTGAAAATGAGCTGCGCTTTTTGAAACAATTTTGAGCTGAGGTGGATTTTGAAATTTAGTGAATCTTGGTTGAGAGACATGGTTAATCCGTCTTTGAGCACTCAAGAATTATCTGATCAGCTGACTATGGCAGGTTTGGAGGTCGATGGGGTGGCACCCGTAAGTAACTTAGGTGCTGAAGTTGTTGTTTCTGCCCTTGTTAAAGTAGATTTGCATCCAGACGCAGCAAAACTTTGTGTTTGTCATGTGGATTATGGTGGTGGATCTTTGTTAAAGGTTGTTTGTGGAGCGCCCAATGCAAGAGTTGGTATAAAGGTCCCTCTTGCAAGGATTGGAGCAACACTACCCAGTGGTATGAAAGTAAAAAAAGTAGATATTAGAGGCGTGCAGTCCCATGGTATGCTTTGCGGACAATCAGACCTGCAGCTTGGAGAGGATGACAATGGTCTGTGGGAATTGGAGTCGGATGCCCCGATAGGCTCTACTCTAAGGCAATATCTGAATCTTCAAGACAACGTATTTGAAATGGATTTGACTCCTAATCGTGGAGATTGCCTTAGTATTGTGGGTGTGGCAAGGGAAGTTGGTGTCCTCAACGAATTATATCCGCGTGAAATTGAATGTACCCCGGTTAAACCAACAATTGAGGATGTAATTGACATAAAGATTGATGCGTCCGAAGCATGTGGACGTTATGCTTGTAGAATATTCCGAGGGGTCAATACTTCAGCTCCTACACCTAGCTGGATGCTACAAAAACTTAATAGCAGCGGGATAAGGTCGCGGGGAGCGGTCGTTGATGTTACCAATTATATAATGTTGGAGCTTGGTCAACCCATGCATGCCTTCGATTTGAGTAAGATTGAAGAGAGTATAGTAGTGCGAATGGGAGACAATGAAGAATTGCAGCTTTTAGATGATTCAAAGTTGCGGTTAGGCAAAGATACTCTATTAATTGCAGATGCAGTAAAGCCTTTGGCTTTAGCCGGAATTATGGGTGGAAAGGAGTCGGCCGTGGGTCCTGTCACGCAGGATATCCTTCTCGAAAGCGCTTGGTTCACCCCGCTAGCCATTGCTGGGAAAGCAAGGGCTTTTGGTAAACAAACAGACTCTTCTCATCGATTTGAACGGGGCGTCGATAGTTCCCTTCAAGAGGCTGCCTTAGAGCGAGCAACAACCTTTTTAATGAATATATGTGGTGGTTATGTCGGACCAATAGTTTGCAAAGAATCAGCCCTTGCATTGCCCCAGCCAAGATTTATCTCTCTTAAAAAGGCGAGGTTGTTCCAGCAATTGGGTATTGAACTTTCCTCAAGTATGATTGATCAAATTCTATTACGTCTTGGACTCAAAAAGTTGAAGCAAAGTAATGATGAGTCTCTCTGGCGAGTACCATCATGGCGATTTGATCTCACTATACAAGAGGATTTGATTGAAGAAGTCGGTCGTATTTATGGTTATGACAACATACCCACAAGAACGCCCCGCACTGCATTAACGATACAACCAAACCCTGAAACTAAAGGATCAATTCATCCTTTTAGAGAACAGCTGATTGCAACTGGTTTTCAGGAAGTGCTGACTTACAGCTTTGTAAAACGTGATTTGCAAGATCTTGTAGTGCCAAATCTATCGCAAGTAAGTATAAGCAATCCCATATCCAGCGATAAAGAGGTGATGAGAGCAAGTTTGTGGCCGGGGTTATTGGATACTGCATTCTACAATTTGAATCGGCAAAAAAGCCGTCTCCGTCTTTTTGAAAGCGGAGCTTGTTTTTGCATGGATAATAAGATTTTGCATCAAAATAGTTATCTCGCAGGGCTTGTTTGCGGTTCAGCTGAAAAACCTGATTGGCTGTCTGCACAGCGAGATGTGGACTTCTTCGATATAAAGGGAGTTGTTGAATCGTTATTATCTCGTGCTGGGAGAGAAAAAAATTACCGGTTTGTTCCTCGCGAGCATCAAGCTCTCCATCCAGGGCGCACTGCGGAGATTTTAATTGATCAAAAACAGTGTGGTTGGATAGGTCAGTTACACCCGCGTATTCAAAGAAAATTTGGGCAGGACTGCGAGTTCTATCTTTTCGAGTTGGTTTTAAAAGATCTGTTACAACTCCAGGTGCCTCAGAGCCATGATATCAGTAAGTTTCCGGAAGTACGCCGAGATCTATCATTCTTAGTGGGTTCTGCGAAGCAAGCCTCAAAAATACTAGAATGTGTTGAAGAGGCAGCTGGAGAGCTATTGATATCCCTGGACATCTTTGATGTTTATCAAGATGATGATAACGCTCAGGGTTTGAAGAGTATTGCGTTAGCTTTGAGCTTTCAGCACGCGGAGCGAACCCTTCTTGATGCTGAGGTTGACTCTGCTGTTGCGTCTGTAGTGGCAGCGGTCGAGAAGCAATTTTCTGCTAAACTCCGAGGGCAACCGTGAAATTAGGGCGCACTCACTTAAATTTTACTGACATTAAATACGGAATACTTTTTTTATCGACTAAGGATACATTGTAACCAATGTCAATTTTATTGTGGTCTAATTGAGTGTAAAAATAGCAGAATGCGCTTGACGTTTTATTCCAGTTCGCGCACTCTATAAAGGCTGCTATGAATGTGTGAAGAAATCATGCTCGTTTCGCATGCTTCACTTTAATGACGTCTTCAACAAACTACTAAAGCCGCACAAAAATAATAGTAAGGTGGATATGATCCGATGAGTGCTTTGACTAAAGCCGATATGGCGGAAATGCTTTTTGATGAACTGGGACTTAACAAGAGAGAAGCAAAAGAGATTGTTGAGAAGTTTTACAGTGAAATAGGAGTCGCACTCGAAAATAATGATAACGTTAAGTTGTCTGGATTTGGTAATTTTGAGCTGAGGGATAAGGGTAGGAGACCTGGGCGAAATCCGAAGACTGGTGAAGAGATTCCCATTGCGGCGCGGCGGGTAGTTACATTTAAACCCGGTCAAAAACTTAAATCTCGGGTAGAATACTATGCTGGAGCCGAGTAACAATGACACACTTCCGGTTATTCCGGGCAAGCGATACTTTACGATTGGAGAAGTGAGTGACCTTTGTGGTGTGAAGCCGCATGTCTTGCGTTACTGGGAGCAGGAATTTCCTGGATTGAATCCGGTAAAGCGTCGCGGTAACCGTCGCTACTATAAGCGTCAAGATGTTGTTTTAATTCGTCAAATTCGTTCATTGCTTTATGAGCAAGGATTCACGATTGGTGGCGCTCGACAGCGGCTGGACGGAGAGACTACTAAGCAGGAAATGACCCCTTATAAACAGTTGGTTAATCAAACTATAGGTGAGTTAGAAGACCTCTTAAAAGAAATGAAGCTCAAGGGCTGATATTTGGTTAAATTATTATAAGGTTCATGCGTTGCCTTTTTGACTTGGACCTACCTTCACCAAGTTTGATCATCAAAATGTCGGGGCGTAGCGCAGCCTGGTAGCGCACCACACTGGGGGTGTGGTGGTCGCAGGTTCAAATCCTGCCGTCCCGACCAATTTTCTTTCCCAATATATCCCTCTGTATTTAATTTTAAGTATAACCTACCGTTTCTTAGAGATTTATTTCTGAGTTAATCTCAGGACGTTTCACGGCATCTAGTTCAGTTGACGGTATATTTGACGGTATAAATTGCAAATCCTTAATTTTCCTCCAATGCCAACATTGTTAGTGGTATGGGTTGCTACTTTTTGTTGGCTTCATTGCGCTAACTACAGGTAAAGACGTAGCCCAAGGTGAGTTTTTTTTCTGTGTTTTTATGGCGACGGTACTTACGGTTATGGCTTGGTTAGGCTTTTTTAAAGCAAGAGACACAGACTAATCCAGGTTAAAACATTATTTAATCGTTCATTGTTGGTGCGCCGTATGACAAACAATGGCCAGATCCTGTGCATGGAGTGAACGGGCTTTTACGCGAAAGGCCTTGCACACATGCACAGGCACCATTCTTTGATCTCAAAATAAACATAGTTTTACGTGTTTGGGCCTCTCTTTAGGCCTGAAATCACAACGTCTCATAACCGCCCACCTCTCTTCCTGGTCAATACCCACATATCAATATTCTTTACCTACGTTTGATACCTTTTAACATACATATGCTATATATTTGCTACCGTATTAGGAAGTTTGTCGGTACAAATGATGGTATAAAGCCGTTAGATTTAATAATAATAAGAGAAAAAACAACGACTTAGATTGTATTCATGGGCGGTGCCGTCCCCCACCTTTTTTCCTGTACCTAATCTATTTATGGCCACGTTATTGCTATGTTTTGAGTTAGCTTTAGTTTAAAGCTTTATCCCTATAATGACATTCAATGGGACAGCCAGATAACCGAGGGTATTTGGCGGGAAGGTTACCAGATCTGTATGGAGGCGCTCAATCTAAGATATCTAGAGGTGGAGCGCCTCACGCGCTCCCAACAGGGATATTGATGGTCGTGCTGGAGCTCAACTCACTTAAGGTTTTATGTATGGCAATGGTTATGGTGTTCTATAGAATGATCCAGAAGCATTCGAATAGTATCGAAAATCTGCTATTCAAAGTTTAGCTCAGTCTCGAATCTGCGGGTCTTGTGTATGCCTTGGTGATGGAGTTCCTGAGAATTATGCGAAGGCCTATAACAGGTTGTCAATCGCGAAAGACCAAGGTCATGAGAGGCAGAGACTAAACTTGGTATCTTAAAAAACGGAATTACTAAAGAACAGGTAATCAAAGGATAAGCACTTGCCGCGGAGTGCTAGAAATCTCAAATTAAGGATTGTGATTAAAAGTCTTCAAAAGTGGTGAAGTTAACAATTCCTTAATTTTTCCTCTTTATTTTTGGTTATTTCTACAGACGAGGCACTGGCTCATAGCGGTCGAACCGATACTGATAACATCAGGAATCTCAACAGAGAAAGTGGGGGATGCCGCCAGGGTGGGGGTTGAGAAAGAAGAAGTTAAGGTTTTCTAGAGAGGGTAAAGCTACAGTAATAAGCCAGCTCATTTGTATATGGGCATTAGTGACCAGCGCGGTTTAATCGTTAAAAGTTTCAAGTTTTTGGATTGCTGCAGATTTACTATCAGCTCGATCTTCGATCATTCGATAGGCTGTATAGTATTTAAAGATATTTGCCACGTATTTGACAGGTTCCCGACTAATTTTGCTAGCCGCCATATGTTCGACGTTATTGAACCAGACGTTTGGATCCAACCCGTTGCGCTCGGCGGCTACTCTAACACGACGGATATTTGCTGGTCCGGCATTGTATGCGGCCCAAGTAAACAAACGTTGATCAATAGGTAAGATGGCGTCATCCGAAAAGTATCGATTACGCAGGAAATTCATGTACTTAGCACCAGCATGGATGTTGTTTTCAATATCATAAATGTTGGGAATTCCAACATTAGGGTCATTGGCTGTACTCTGAAGTAACTGCATCACGCCAATGGCACCCATATGGCTAGTTAGAGATTGATCTAGTCGTGATTCCTGATACCCCTGAGCTGCAAGCGCCAATGGGTCAAATCCATACTCCTTGCCAAACCGACGAAACAGACCGATGGTCTGCGCAAACTTGTCTCGTTCAGTCTTTGCTAGAGGGTTGTTAATCCACCGCGTTGAAGCATAATATTTATTGAACAGGATATTGCCAAGCAAGGTACCTTTTTTTATGTCGTTAGAAAAAGTGCTCATGGCCGTTCGAAGCAGAGGTGAGTTTGGTCGAATTACCCAGCCGACGGGCTGACCTGAGGAAAGCTTTACACCCTGACTAAGCCGGATGTTAGGTAGCACCTTCGCCCACAGGTTGGCTTTAAAATCATCACAAAACGTGTAGGCAATAATGCCTGCATTGACAAGTTCGAGTATGTCCTCTGTGAGCAATTGACTATCAGCGTTTACGATCTTTACTGGGAGTAGATCGATTAAGGTTAGGCTTCTATTTAGCTCAGAGAGATGAGAGGCGTAGCTGCTACCCTTTAAAACGTAAACTGTCCGTCCCGACAGGTCAGTCAGCTTTTCAATCGGTTCTGCGTTTTTATGAGCGACTAGAATCTCATCGACCGAGAGACCCTGTGGGCTAACAAAATCAACCTTGGCTTTGCGTTCTGGTGTTACCGTCAAAAAGGCTGCTGCAATATCACCTTTGCCAGCGAGCAATGATGGAATTAGCTCATCGAACGCGACCGGAACAAACTGAGGGATGATTCGGTGGGATTCGCTCGCATTAGATCTATTCGTTCTACCTTTATTTAGGTTTTTCAGGAATTCCTCCACATACTCTGCCTGGATACCTCGGATTTGACCCTGATCGATAAAAAAATCTGTTTTGCTGTGAGTTACAAGAACCCGAAGCATACCTCGATTGGCGATTTCGTCGAGATCGCCGAAGTCTGGTTGCAATTGGTAGCTTACTTCGGCTTGGTCAATACTGACTGCTTCCGCGCTGAACTCATCAATTGAGGCCATTGAGGTCAGGTAAACAGACGGCAAAGCGATGGAGAAAAGAACTTTGAATAGTGTTTTCATAAGCAAATAAAGACTAAGCCGCTTTAACTCGTCTCGCACATCCTCCGGGTGTTTTCTTCCACTAAAGCCACGTATTCGGTTGCTGTATGCCTTCCTCTTATAGCCAATGTACTAAGATATAATAAGTCACCTTTATTGCGTATCAACATGATTTAACGTCACTATTATTCAATGCTACTGATGATTTGTAGTAATCGCAACCGTTTGTAACTATCTCCATAAAGCTCCCCAGACTCAACCGATACCTATGCCGACAACGCAGAGTCGGCGCAACTTCCCATTTAGTTTATTACGCTGAATGCGGCTCAGTCAGTGGTCATCATAACGCTTCAAGATTAAAAATGTCCTGAGGCTTCGATTACTTTGATTAGTAGAATGCTACAGGTGCTGAAAGCCTATTTGTAGTTAAAATGGTATGGAAGGAGTGGATATTGGTTGGCATGGGTTTAAGTATATAGTAGAAATCTTAAATAGTTTCACAGCGCTACTACCTGCGATGTATTTGATACCAAATACATCATTTGCATCTTCTCCGCGACCGATTACTTCTTTGAATTAAGAACGCCCAACTGACGCTGGCCCCGTCAGATCTTTAACCACCGGCTATAAGTCCACAATCTCCCTCTTCTCTTTCGTCGCTGGCTGGTCAAATGCCCAGTCGAGTAGGACATTAGCGGCTGACACTCTAGCGGCATCTGTGCGACCATTTCTGACCACATCTACGATTGTTTTGAGTGCTTTCTAGGTGTGTGTCTCAGCAAGCTCTGAGAGGCGTTGGGACTGCCTGGCAGAGGGTTTATTTTTACCAAAGTTTTATCAGAATTTAATTATCTTCTTTGGTCACTTTGACTTTCATCTCGATAATCGGAAAAATCATCAATTAATGTCGTAGTCGCTGGTAGACTTTAACCACCGACCCCTTGCATGTTAAGTGAGTACCCTAACCAGACTGAGCTGTGCGACTATAAATTCACGTAAGCTTAGGTTAGAGAATAGAGGTATCCTACTTCGACACTTTAAAAATCTTGGAAAATCTCTAGCAATAATGCTACTGTTAAAAATCGATGACCAACATACGATCCCGGTATTTAAGACCTAGAAAAGGATTAGGCGCGCTATCAAAGCTTAACACACGATCAAAAATTCCTGTGAAGCTGCGAGAACAGTGGTGGTGATATGCTAAAAAACTTAATGAAAGGGGACACAATAATTTTTAACTGAAACATATTGCATAAAAAAGAGGACACACGCTATAAAAACACTCATTCTCACAGTTTTTTGTGCCTTATTCATTGGATGTGCTGGGTATAAACATGATGTGGTTAAGTCTGTTGAGTATCCCGATCAAGAGGATGTTGAGGGGTGGTTCAAACGAGAGGGGTGGTTAAAAAAATGGCCGCTTCAATTTGCTGCATATTCTGGTGACGAAGAGCTCATTAATACCTTGTGTAGTGAACAAGTATGCGATCCAAACTTGAAGATGACTGATTGGTATGATTCAACTCCTCTGGGATGGGCCGCTTCAGCTGGACACTTAGGCACGGTAAAACTCTTAATTAAACTGGGTGCCGATCCGTTAGTGCCGCCAAATAATGCCGGGTATACTCCTTTGGGAGACGCAATAAGAGAAGGTAGACTCGCTACGGCTCAGTTCCTTAAAGATTACGAGATTGAAAAACTTGGCTCACTTAGAGAGTTGCATCACAATTTTCTTAATGAAGAAGAGGAAGTAGAATTTTCAGAAGGTTATAATGAAATTAATTGTGAAGAGATTTACTTTGGCATTCAGGAATTTTTAAATTTAGCGGATCAAAGATGGCAACGTTTGGATAACGAAGAATTTGAAAATAAAAATCATGCTGATGAAATTGCTGTTGAGGCAGGTTTTTTTTCGCAACAGGCGGCAAATTACTCACAAGTTTTTGCTGCGGTATGTAAAGATTAAGTCAAAGTAGTGAAGTGTAGTTTAAGCATTTTATAATATTAAAATACGCTCTAAAGATAATAGATCCGTTTACAACCGAGATCATTCAACGGGCTGAAACCGCTATGCTCACTTAAGCGAATCAAACAGGGCCGCAGGTTCTTAAGTTGTTGAAGGCGATGAATCAATAGATTAGCTTCTTTACAGCCCTACTAGTCTAAAAAGTCCCACCAAACCTATATATAACTGACAAGGGGGCATGGCCTCCTATATGGGTAATATTTATTACAGGAATCCTTACAGGAATTCGGCACTTTTACAAAAAACAGCGGTGTAAACGACAATAAAAACAATGGCTTACACACTGCTTTTTATTGATGGTACCAGAGGCCGGATTCGAACCGGCACGCTTTTAAGGGCGGGGGATTTTGAGTCCCCTGTGTCTACCAATTTCACCACTCTGGCACATATGACTTCACTTTTCTGAGTTTAGCAAAGTTTTGGGAGTTCTCAACTTAATGCTATACCGGTGTTTTAAATATTTGTTAAAAATTAAGATCATTGATTAAGACTCAGGCTTTACTTTTTGCAGATCAAATACTGATGGCCTGATTTTTACTGAGGCTTTAAACTTCTCAGCCAGCTGGAGAACATTGGCCAGCTCTTGATTTCTCGTGTCGGCTAAATTTCTGTTTTCTCCAATGTCTGTGTCAAGGTCGAACAGGTAAGCAGGTAAATTTGATTTTCCTGATGTTCCCTTCCTCGCAAAATGTAATTTAAAATTTTTGAATCGGAAAGCTGCGAGCTTCGAATTATTGTAATATGGTATAAAATCTCGAGGTCCTCGTTTGTAGAATTTGAGTGTTCCCGATAAATCCATGCTATCTTGTGCGTCTGTGTTTGGCTCAATACCAGCCAGAGACAAAAAGGTGTTATATATATCTGTGTCC
>OZSS01001439.1_pt1 | contig 11023 bp, 10 predicted proteins | sample 1779911 | NCBI WGS metagenome assembly OZSS01 (sample SAMEA2603589, study PRJEB24840) | metagenome | biome: Water; feature: Photic zone; material: Seawater sample | place: Mediterranean Sea | collected 2013-11-12 | depth 10 m | reverse complement strand
GCCCGTGGGAGCCCCTTCTTTGGCCAGCGCGCCTGGCCATGCCTGTGGGTGGTTTGCTGCTCACCTTGCAAGGTATTCCCGAATTGTTCAGAGCCTTCCACAAAATGGGAAAAGAACGCGAGCGGCGATTTGTCCAAGCCCTACCTTTTTATCTACTCGCCTTGATTTGGCTGACAATGGCCGTGTTTGCTCCAGAGGCAACCCCAGGCGGAGACTGGTTTACAGATATAATGTCAGCCCGCCCCGGCCTGTCCAAACCAACCATCGGTTTGATCATGCTCGCAGCGATGATTTTCGTGATCTTCATCGGTTTCCCAATTTCATTCACGCTTATTTTCCTAGCTTTTGTATTTGGTATTTGGGGATCAAACTTTAAGCTCACCACGCTGCTGATGACGCTGAATACAAATTCAACAATGTTAAACGATCAGTTGATGGCAGTGCCGCTTTTCATCCTGATGGGAATCGTAATGGAAGCCGCCGGTTTGATGGAACGATTGTTCACATCCATCCAGATGATCATGGCACGGGTGCGCGGGTCGCTTTACATCGCGGTGCTGATCGTTTCTACGATCTTTGCTGCAGCCACGGGGATCGTTGGCGCCTCTGTGACGCTTCTTGGGATCATGGCAGGTGCTACAATGAACCGCTCCGGTTACAATGTACAGCTGGCAGCAGGGACCATAACGGCAGGCGGCACATTGGGCATTTTAATACCGCCCTCAATTATGCTGATTGTGATGGGGCCAGTTCTTGAAGTGTCAACGCTCGATTTATTCCGCGGCGCGTTCATTCCCGGTGCCGTATTGGCAATGCTATACCTGCTCTATACATTGGGTCGGTGCTGGCTCAACCCCGAGTTAGGCCCTGTGTTATCCGAAGACGCGCAACCCAAAACCTCTGATTTTTATGGGGCAGAAATAGCGCTAATTTCGATCGGCGTTCTAACCATCTGCCGGGTTTTTGGGTTGGGCCTTGGAGGTGCGTTTGGCGGCCTTCTGCCATTTGGTGGCTTGATTGTTTTAGGCGGCGTAATCGTTTTGACCTATCGCGCCTATCGCAATCTAAGTGTGCTGCGCATCGCGCTGCCAATAACGGTTTTATTCCATGCTTACATGGTTGCTGCGAATTGGGAGGACGGCCTTCCATGGGTTTCGCTGCTATTACTGGCCTTCATCGTTCTGCTCGCGGCGCTGGCCATGCCAATCTATCGCAGCGATGCCGAAACCAGGTTTGAATTCTCAGAGCTTTGGGACGAATTTTTCGCAGGCCTGATGCCTCCAACAATTTTGATCTCTTTCGCATTGGGCTCTATTCTACTGGGGTTTGCAACACCAGCAGAAGCTGCTGCCATGGGCGCATTTGGCGCCATTCTCTTATCGCTGATCTACCGCAAATTCACAGTCTCGGGCTTTTTTGACAATCTTATCAAATCGCTTGAAATCACCGTATTGATCATGTTTTTGGTAGCTGCCTCAAACTTTTTTGGCGCAGAGTTTTCATCGCTTGGCACGCCGAAAATGATGACCGAGATGTTGCTTGGGTTAGACATGTCACCCTATCTGATATTGATCCTGGTGATGGCGCTGATTTTCCTTTTAGGATGGCCATTGGAATGGGTGCCGATTGTGTTGATCGTAGTTCCGGTTTTGCTGCCAACCGTGGAGAAGCTTGAACTGCACGGCCTTGATCGCTACGACCTGATGGTGTGGTTCGGAATTCTGGTTGCAGTGAATTTGCAAACAGCATGGCTATCGCCGCCAGTGGCCTTATCCGCCTATTTCCTTAAGGGCGTGGTTCCGAATTGGGATTTGAAAGATATCTATCTGGGTATGATGCAATTCATGGTAATCCAACTTATCGGATTAATCCTCATTCTCATTTTCCCACAAATCGTTCTCTGGCTACCCAATCAAGTGTTTGGTCAATAGGTGCTGCAATGAGTAGATCCACTCTCTCCTATCAAAAATGGCCGTTGATCGTGACTGTTGTTGGCCTTGGCCTGTCTGGCTGGTTGGGCTGGGCAACAACCGGAACGGTTTCAGGGGTGCTCGGGTTTCTATTTGTTGGCGCTATTTTGGCCGCATTGGAAATCGCCTTGTCTTTTGACAACGCCATTGTAAATGCCAACAAACTTGAAGAGATGACGCCGGTTTGGCAACGGCGGTTTCTTACCTGGGGGATTTTGATCGCTGTTTTTGGCATGCGAATAATCTTTCCCTTGGCGATTGTGGCCATTTTTGCCTGGATCAACCCTTTCGCCGCAATCCATTTGGCCTTGGCCGACCCGGAAAAATATTCGCATATAATTGAACAAGCGCATGGCCCAATATCTGCTTTTGGCGGTACTTTTTTAATGATGGTTGCGCTGAAATTCTTTGTGGATGAAGAAAAATCGGTCGATTGGATCGTGGGGCTTGAAACGCGGCTTCGGCGCGTGGGATCAATTCGCGGTTTAGAAATCACCTTTGTCCTGATCATCATCATTGCGATTTGCCAATTCTTGCCAGAATATAAACATGCGGCCTTCTTAATGTCGGCAATAATGGGATTATTGGTCTTCATGCTTGTCGATGGGTTGGGTGCTTATCTCGACAATGTTGCAAGCAACACCGCCGCCATTGGTGCGCGCGGCGGATTGGGCGCGTTCTTATATCTTGAGGTTTTAGATGCCAGCTTCTCATTTGACGGCGTGATCGGAGCCTTTGCGCTGACCACAAATATCCTTTTAATCGCGATAGGGCTAGGAATTGGCGCGATGTATGTGCGCTCGATGACGATCATGCTTGTAGAGCGTAAAACTCTGGCAGAATTCAGATATTTGGAACATGGGGCGTTTTATTCTATTTTTGCTCTATCGATTATCATGTTTCTGCAATCCCTGTTTCACGTCCCGGAAGTATTAACCGGCGGGATCGGCGTGTTTTTTATCGGCCTCGCCTTTTATAAATCCATTCAACATAACAAGTCAGGTGCTGTACATGAGGATGCAGCGATAGGAGCCTAATAATGACCGTCGAATATATTAAGAAAGCTCCTCTTCATTCTCGAAGCGATGCCACCGAAACGCGCGATATAGTGCGCAAAATTTTAGATGAGATTGAGGCTGGCGGTGATGAAAAAGCTTTAGAATACGCAGCAAAATTTGACAATTATCAGGGCTCCATACTGCTGTCTGCAGAGGCAATTAAGACGGCTTCGGCGCTGGTGCCTGATAAGATGAAGCGAGATATCGAATTTGCGCATGCCAATGTTAAAAAATTTGCGAAAGCCCAAAAATCAACCGTCGCTGATTTTGAAACAGAGGTTGTGCCCGGATTAATCGCAGGGCAAAAAGCGATCCCGGTGAACGCCGCCGGCTGCTATATCCCCGGGGGCCGCTACAGCCATATTGCCAGCGCCATCATGACGGTGACCACAGCCAAGGTCGCAGGCTGTAAAAACATTACCGCCTGCTCTCCACCCCGGCCGGATATAGGCGTTGCCCCCGCGATCATATATGCTGCGCACATTTCGGGTGCGGATAAAATTTTGGCCATGGGTGGCGTGCAAGGCGTTGCCGCGATGACGTTTGGGTTATTTGGGCTGCCCAAAGCTAATATTATTGTTGGGCCGGGAAACCAATTCGTTGCCGAAGCCAAACGCATGCTTTTTGGCCGCGTTGGCATTGATATGATCGCAGGCCCAACAGATAGCCTGATTCTGGCCGACGCGCATGCAGATGCAGATATCGTTGCAGCCGATCTTGTAGGTCAGGCCGAGCATGGCTATAACTCCCCTGTTTGGCTGGTGACTGATGATCGCGCGCTGGCTGAAAAGGTAATGCTGTTGGTGCCCGCGCTGATCGAGGGTCTGCCAGAGCTTAACCGTGATAATGCCTACGCCGCTTGGCGCGATTATGCGGAAATTATACTCTGCAACACCCGAGAGGAAATGGCCGCCACATCGGATGCCTATGCACCCGAGCACCTGACCGTCCAAGCGCAAGATCTCGATTGGTGGCTCAATCGCCTTAGCTGTTATGGCTCGCTATTCTTGGGCGAGGAAACCACGGTCGCCTTTGGAGATAAAGCATCGGGCACAAATCACGTTTTACCCACATCCGGCGCCGCAAGCTATACGGGTGGATTAAGCGTTCATAAATATATGAAAATCGTCACTTGGCAGCGCGCAACTCGCGAAGGATCAAAGCCCGTTGCAGAGGCCACAGCGCGAATTTCCCGGCTCGAGGGTATGGAAGGGCATGCGCGCACGGCTGATATTCGTCTCAGAAAGTATTTTCCAAATGAGAATTTCGATTTAACTGCCGTAGACGATATTTAACCCCTTTGCGACGCGGGCTCTTATTGCGCAAAGCGGTGCAATAGGCCCGTAAAGATGTTAAAATTAAGCCAAGCTTTTCAAAACCAATTGGGCCCGCAAGGTCCCTTCATCCTGTGAATGCGTCTTAAGGCAATCAAAACCCGCGCAAAAATAGACAGGTCATGACCCGCAGCCATGATCACTTGGATAGCAGAGCAAAAGCCCTGATATTCTTATGGGACATGATGTTTCAGGCTACATTATTTTTGAAAAGAATTACACTTCCATTAGAAATCGTAATGTCAGAAATTGGAAAAATACCCTCCGTCATTTATCACGACAAAGATATAGATTTGCTGAAACAGTTCAGAACGCTTGGAAGGGCACCTGAGTTAAAAACCATTTAAGCCGCGCCGTACTGGACTGTACTTATGCCACATCCCAGCGGCTGGTATAATGATCGTTTAGTTGCCAAAATCGCGGTGAATAATATGAAAAAACCAGTTGATGCGACACTTGAAGAAATCAAAAACGCCATAGACCGTTTGGGGCTCAGCCAATCTCCATTTGCGCGTGCGCTGGGTTTCGGCGGTAATGAAAATACCGTTTAGAAATTATCCTCTAATGGGAAAAGGCCGTAAAGCGGATGACTGTGCAAACCGTTCAGAAAATGCGCGCTGTGGTGGCCGAAAATGAGCTCGGAAAATGGACAACTCATCGCGGTAAAAGCTCAATGCTTGAAGTTCGAGCCTTTGATTAACTTTAAGATCAACGCGGTCACTTTTGGAACGTTGCGGTTCCAAAAATGACTTCACGACCCGGTTGCTTCGCGCCAATGGCGGCGGCAGAGAGATACATAGGTTTCATTACCGCCAATTTGCACCTGTGCGCCTTGCGTTATCACCTGACCCGTCTCATCTTGCCGGATCACCATCGTGGCTTTTTTACCGCAATGACAGATGGTTCTGATTTCTCGCATTTCATCCGCAAGCGCCAAAAGAGCTGCCGAGCCAGGAAACAGTTGGCCCTGAAAATCAACCCGTAAGCCATAGCACATCACCGGAACCTTCAAATCATCTACAGCCCGTGCCAATTGCCAAACCTGACTGTGCTCGAGGAACTGCGCTTCATCGATGAAGATACAATCGCAGGGGCGAGCTGACAGACGGCGCTCAATTTTTTGATATAAATTCTCACCGGTTGCAAATGTGTCAGCGGCTTTTTCTACTCCGATCCGCGATGCGATTTTTCCCTCAACTGTGCGGTGGTCAAAATGCGCGGTTAACAAATAGGTTTTCATCCCTCGTTCGAGATAGTTATGCGCTGCTTGTAACAATAAGGTCGATTTACCTGCATTCATCGTAGAATAATGAAAATAAAGTTTCGCCATAAGTTTCTCAGCTCCACAGATCAGCTTTCACGGTTCGATCGCGTTTGCCTGGCCCTTACCGTTTTGCATCAAGGACGAACAAACCGCGCTGGCGCAGAAGGGACAGGGCAACCAGCAAAGGTTTTAATGCCCGCTTTCCAAAATTCCGGTACGCACAGAATAATTGACCGCCAGCGCATAATCCGGGTCATCCTCGCTATCAACCATCAGATGGCCAGCCTTGCTGAGCAAACGGTGGCAATCGCGGCTGAGATGACGCAATTGAATGCGCTTTCCAGCCCCCTCATATTTTGCTGCCACGGCTTCGATCGCCTGAAGCGCCGATTGATCCACCACCCGACTATCCGCGAAATCGACGACCACCGTATCGGGATCTTCATCTGGAGTGAATAATTCAACGAACCCATCAGATGAGCCGAAAAACAAAGGTCCCTGAATGCGATAGGATTTGCTGCCATCTTGATTGATTTCTTCATGGGCATGGATCCGGCGCGCGTTGTTCCACGCATAGGCCAAGGCCGAAACAATTACCCCCACCACGACGGCAACCGCGAGATCAGACAGAACCGTCACGATGGTGACCAAAACCGTAACGAAGGCATCTGTTAAAGGTACGCGGCGCAAAATCGTAAGCGAGTTCCACGCGAAGGTTCCAATCACGACCATGAACATCACCCCGACAAGCGCGGCCAAAGGGATCATTTCGATGATGCTTGAGCCCACCAAAATAAACAGCAGCAAGAATAAAGCCGCTGCGATCCCGGCGATCCGCGTGCGTCCACCCGAGCGCACATTGATCATCGACTGCCCGATCATCGCGCAGCCCCCCATCCCGCCAAAAAACCCGGTCACGGTATTTGCTACACCTTGCGCAACGCATTCTTGGCTGGCGCCGCCGCGTTTATTGGTCATCTCGCCCACAAGGTTTAGGGTTAAAAGGCTTTCTATCAAACCAATCGCGGCCAAAATGATTGAATAGGGCAAGATGATTTGAAAGGTTTCCCAACTCAGCTCAACTCTGGGAAAATGGAAGTTGGGCAGCCCACCTTTGATGGACGCCATATCGCCCACTCTGGGCACATCCAACCCGAAGCCAATCACCACAGCGGCGACAATACCAATGCCCGCCAAAGGCGCTGGAATAATTTTTGTCACGCGCGGCATGATGTAAATAATACCCATCGTAAGCGCCACAAGACCCAACATGGTGATCAAGGGAGTTCCGCTTAACCATTCTCCACCAAAAGCCCCATGCCCGCCAATTTCCATCGTACCTGGCGCTTTGAACTGGGTGAGCTGCGCAAGAAAAATAACAATCGCCAATCCGTTTACAAAGCCCAACATCACCGGATGCGGCACCAACCGGATAAATTTCCCCCATTGCATGACACCGGCAAAGATTTGTAAAACCCCCATCAGCACCACGGTGGCGAACAGATATTCAACGCCATGCTGTGCAACCAGGGCGACCATCACAACCGCCAGCGCACCTGTTGCACCAGAAATCATCCCGGGGCGCCCCCCGATCACCGCCGTAATCAATCCTACCAAAAACGCCGCATAAAGCCCAACCAACGGGTGAACCCCAGCAACGAAGGCAAAAGCCACCGCTTCAGGAATGAGAGCCAGGGCCACGGTGAGACCAGAGAGCAATTCGATACGCAACCGCGCCGCGCTCAATCCTTCATCATTCATCACGTTCAAATCGGGCATGGTCAAATTGGCAAAAGAGCCGAGGATGGCACGTTTCATAAGCTTATCCAAATCGCTGGGAGCGTGTTCAAAATGTCCATTAGCGCATTTTTTCCAAAGAGAACAGCCTAGTTGTGCCTGCGGCAGCATTACAACGGGCCCGCTCTGCAGTGCGGCGCATTTATTCGACAATCAAGATTGAGACATCCAACTTGAAAAGAAAAATTATTTCGTGTTACCAGCGCTTTAGGTTGCTTCTGGAGATCGTATGAAAACCGTAAAAGATTATATTCGCACAATCCCTGATTTTCCTCATGCTGGCATTATGTTTCGCGATGTCACCACCTTGTTCGATGACCCTGACGGGTTTCAATTGGCGATCAAACAATTGGTTGCACCCTTTCTTGAGCAAAAAATTGACAAAGTTGCGGGTTTAGAGGCGCGCGGATTTATTTTAGGTGGCGCCGTTGCCTACCATCTGGGCTGCGGCTTCGTTCCGATCCGCAAACAGGGAAAGCTACCCGGATCGGTTATCAGCCAAGATTATACGCTAGAATATGGCCAAGCCGTGCTTGAATTGCACGAAGACGCAATCGAAGCGGGTGAAACCGTCTTGGTGGTCGATGATCTTTTGGCCACCGGGGGCACGGCCGAGGCTGGCGTGAAACTGATTGAGCGGCTTGGCGGCGATGTAACGGCCTGTGCCTTTGTGATTGATTTGCCCGAGCTTGGCGGATCACAGAAATTGCAGGCGATGGGCTTGCCCTTGCACAGCCTTTGCTCTTTTGAAGGCCATTAAGCGCTTGTCATTTTGCATTTGCCGCCTAATTACGTTATTCTAAGGAGTTGCAAGATGCCAAAAGAAACCGAAATTTTATACAACGCAGATTGCCCTATATGCCGCTTTGAAATAGACCATTACGCCGCCTACAGCGCTGATCGCGGGCTCGCGTTGCGCTTTGATGATCTCAACAGTTGCGATTTAAACAGCTGGGGCTTAAGCGCGGATCAAGCCGCGAAGCGCCTGTACGTGCGTAAATCAGGGCAGCTCTATAGCGGCATACCCGCCTTTTTGGTGCTTTGGCAAGATATGCCGCGCTATCGTTTTCTGGCGCGACTGATCGGGTTGCCGATCTTAAAACAAGCCGCTTCTGCCATTTATGATTATGCACTTGCGCCCGTTATATATCGCTGGCATTTGCGCCGGCAAGCGCGTAGGACCGCGCCCCAGAGCAATGGGAATAGCCAAGGTTTTTAAAGGCCCAAACAATGCCGCATGATCGCTTTTTGTACGTGCAAGCGGTTTTCAGCCTCATCAAATATCACAGATTGCGGGCCATCCATCACGTCTGATGTGGCCTCATCCTCGCGATGCGCCGGCAGGCAATGCATGAACAAAGCCTCAGGTTTGGCATTGGCCATCAAGGCGCTGTTCACCTGATAGCCACGCAATTGATTATGCCGACGTTCGCGCGCTGATTGCGGATCATGCATGCTGACCCATGTATCCGTAACCACAAGATCAGCACCCTCGACAGCCTTTTGAGGATTGCGCTCAATCTCAATTTTTACGCCTTTCGCGCGCGCCGCGCTCAAAAACACCTCTTCGGGATCTAGGGGCTCAGGCCCGGTAAAGGTGAGATCAAACCCGAATTGCCCTGCGGCATGGGCAAAACTGGCAAAGACATTATTGCCATCGCCTGACCACACAACTTTCTTGCCTTTGATCGGGCCGCGATGTTCCTCAAACGTCATAATATCGGCCATAATTTGGCAGGGATGCGTGCGATTGGTCAGCCCGTTTATCACTGGTACGCTGGCATGTTCCGCCATTTCCAGCAGCGTGGCCTCCTCAAAGGTTCTGATCATGATCAAATCCACATAGCGGCTCAGAACCCGCGCCGTGTCAGCGATGGTTTCCCCATGTCCAAGCTGCATATCTGCACCCGAAAGCACCATGGTTTCGCCCCCCATCTGGCGCACACCAACATCAAAACTAATCCGCGTACGGGTTGAAGGTTTTTCAAAAATCAATGCCACCATCTGGCCCGCCAAAGGCCGTCCGCGGTCTAACGCAGCGCGCGGTTGCCCAGCGCGGTCGCTTTTCATCTCCATCGCCTGGTCGATAATCTGACGCAGAGCTTCGGGTGCGGATTTATGAATATCGAGAAAATGTTGCATCCAGATTTTCCTTATTTTTCGACGCGCGCAGCGGGTTTAAACCGCGCAAACTGACCTATGGGTGGCAAAGCTTCAAGCGCGCCATTAAGATTATTTTGACTTTAAGCGCTGCGCCGCCTGATCAAGCCGCCCGATTGCCAGCTCTATCTCATCATCCGTTATGTTTAGCGGCGGTAACAAACGGATCACATTATCCGCAGCAGGAACGGTGATAACCAACGCCTCATAGCCTGCCGCGACCATATCTGTATTTGTGCATTTACACTTTAATCCCAGCATCAAGCCTTCCCCGCGCAGGCTGTCAAATATATCCGGATGCGCCGCGATCAGCCCCCCCAATTTTTGTTTGAACAACGCTGACTTCCGGCGCACCTCAGCCAAAAAAGCCTCATCAGCAACGCTTGCCAAAACCGCGCATCCAACGGCACAGGCCAAAGGATTGCCGCCATAAGTTGAACCATGCGTGCCCGCGCCCATGCCCAAAGCCGCCGCTTCGCTGGCCAAAACAGCCCCCAAAGGAAACCCGCCACCAATGCCTTTTGCCACCATCATAATATCTGGGGTAACGCCTGCCCATTCATGAGCAAACAACTTACCACTGCGGCCAATACCACATTGCACTTCGTCAAAAATTAACAACAGATTGTGGCGGTCGCAAAGCTCTCTCAGGCCTTTCAAACAGGCATCCGGAACAGGGCGAATACCGCCCTCACCTTGAATTGGTTCAATCAAAATAGCCGCGGTTTTCGCCGTAATAGCGGCGTCAAGCGCAGCGTGATCGGCCCAATCAAGGTGCACAAATCCCGGCAGAAGCGGGCCAAAGCCTTTGGTCATTTTTTCTGATCCCGCCGCCGCGATACCCGCCGAAGAGCGGCCATGAAAGGATCCCGAGAAGGTGATAATCTCAAAGCGTTCCGACTGGCCTTTTTCGAACCAATATTTGCGCGCCATTTTAACCGCAAGCTCGCAGCTTTCGGTGCCCGAATTCGTGAAAAACACCGTATCGGCGAAACTCTGCGCCACAAGTTGATCCGCCAGCGCCTTTTGCTGGGGGATCTTATATAGGTTCGACACATGCCAAAGGTTTTGCGCTTGCGCGGTTAGGGCCGCAACAAGGCTCGGATGCGCATGGCCCAGCGCATTCACGGCAATGCCCGCACCCAAATCCAAAAATCGGCGGCCATCTTCTTCGATCAGCCAGGTGCCTTCGCCTTTGATGAAACTTAAAGGGGCGCGCGCGTAAGTTGGTAAAATTGAGGGGATCATAACGGGATCTATCCTTGGAAAACAAAGTATCTGGAATGGCCTTAGGCCGGGCAAACCGCGTCATGCGCAGGGGCCGCGAATAAGAAACAAAGAATTAGCCGCGTCGGAGCCGGCTTTTAAGCGCACGATATATCATAAAAACCAGAAAACAGAATTCGAGCAGTGGTGCAAGGTACATTATGTCCTTGGTTT
>OZSS01001438.1_pt1 | contig 11024 bp, 8 predicted proteins | sample 1779911 | NCBI WGS metagenome assembly OZSS01 (sample SAMEA2603589, study PRJEB24840) | metagenome | biome: Water; feature: Photic zone; material: Seawater sample | place: Mediterranean Sea | collected 2013-11-12 | depth 10 m | reverse complement strand
TTCATAGGGTCTTTCCGTTCCCTGCTCAATAATTTTACCTCCTATCAATTCGTTATATTGTATGTCTCCAAAACTGTAATATTTCAAACTTCCTGCCCAAGCACTTCGTTCAGAGTTTTTTTTGTAGTAAGTAAGATTTCCCCAAAAAAATATCATTGACAAGTTTACTTAAATAGGGTGTATAACTAAAGCCTAAGCTAGATTCTACTTCTGTAAAAACATATTTTGCAGGATTCCAATGTTGCGAGTAAGCATCAGCAGTGGTAGCCACACCCAGGTCGCCCATCCCAGCAGCCCTTGCATCAGGTGTAATCATCAAAAAGGGAACTCCTCTAGTAATGACACGACTGCTATTTTGAGCCATTAAGAATGAAGCCATCAAGCTCAACAAAAAAGTATAATTGATTTGCTTTAGTTTCATATTAAATCTTGCCTATGTATAACGTAAAAAAACGTTAATTCTTGTGGGTATAAAAAAAATTAAAAAATCTAAGAGGAACAGATACAATAAAGCACACTTTTTGTCGTTTTCCAAGTGTTGTAGGGCAAGATTATTATTAATTTTTACAAAACAATATTTAAAGTTTTAATTATCTTGCACCTATTAAAACATAAAATAACTAGATGAAAGTGAATGTTTTAAGCCAGTTGGGACTACTTACTTCCTCCCTACTTCTTTTAGTAGGTTGTGGTGGTGGTAACGTTTCACGAGGCACAGGTTGGGATATTAATTCGAAAAAAGGGGGATTTCAATACAATATTGATTTTGACGATCAAGAAACAGGACCTGGTCTTGTTTTCATAGAAGGAGGAACCTTCACTAAAGGTCAAGTGCAAGATGATGTGCTTCACGATTGGAATAATACCCCTACACAACAGCATGTAATGTCCTTTTATATTGATGAAACTGAGGTTACTAATCTAATGTACATGGAATATTTAGATTGGTTAGAAACCGTCTTTCCAACAAGCGAACCTAGATATAGACAAATTTATGAAGGGGCACTACCCGATACACTAGTATGGAGAAACCAACTAGGGTATTTAGAAGAACTTACAACAAATTATCTTAGACATCCTGCCTATGCAGAATATCCTGTGGTGGGTGTCAATTGGTTGCAGGCAGTTCAATATGCCGAATGGCGAACAGATCGGGTAAATGAATATTTTTTAGAAAGAGAATCTTATGTTCAAAAAGACGTTCGCTACACCGAAATTGAGGCCAATAGTACATTTAGCACAGCAGCATACTTAAAACGTCCGGAGACCTCCTATGGAAACAAAATGGACAGTCTTATCGGAAAAAAAGGACAAATCAAAGTGGGTGATTCCTTGGTTAATAATTACGCCAGTACTGAAAAGGGAGTGCTACTTCCTTCCTACAGACTACCCACAGAATCAGAATGGGAATATGCGGCTCTAGCCTTGGTTGGTGATCGTGAATACAATACTTACAGAGGAAAGAAAAAATATCCTTGGTCGGGAGAATATACCCGTTCAAGTGAACGAAGAACAGAAGGTGATCAACTGGCTAACTTTAAATTAGGAAAAGGAGATTATGGTGGAATTGCTGGATGGTCTGATGATGGTGCTGATATCACTATCCAAGTAAAGCAATACCCCCCCAATGATTTTGGAATATATGACATGGCAGGGAATGTTGCAGAATGGGTTTCTGATGTGTATCGACCTATTATTGATGACGAAGCAAATGACTTTAATTACTACAGAGGTAATGTATATTTAAAAAGTGTTTTGGGAGAAGATGGAAAAGCTGAAGTAATTTCGCCTGACCAGCTTGTTTTTGACACCCTTCCCAATGGAAAAGTTTTATTAAAAAGACTGCCAGGGGAACTAAAACAAATGCCTGTTGACGAAGAAGAAACCTTTTTGAGACAAAATTTTTCTGAAAGTGACAATCGTAATTTTAGAGACGGAGATATTGAATCTTCGAGGAAGTTTGGTGATGGGAGCAGTAATGAAAATTCAAATCGCCCAGAAACAACAGTCATGTATGATGCTCCTAATACACCAAAAGCTTCCTATGATGAAGAAGGTAACCTAGTAGCTACTATTGATAGTTCTCCAAAAAGAACTACTTTGATTTCTGACGAGGTACGCGTAATCAAAGGAGGATCATGGCGTGATCGAGCCTATTGGCTTGATCCAGCACAAAGACGTTATCTTCCACAATATATGGCTACTGATTACATCGGATTTCGTTGTGCCATGTCTAGGCTTGGTTCTAAAAGTAAAGTCAAGAAAACGGCACGCCATAAAAGAAGAAGAGGATAGCACTATGGCCCTTTCTTGAAGTTGCCAAGCTATGGATATAACAGCGCTTTACGCACTCTTCAAATCATCTGATGGAATAGCCACAGATACCCGAAACACACTTAGTAAAAAAATTTACTTTGCCCTAAAAGGTGATCATTTTGATGGCAATGATTTTGCTCTTGATGCACTTTCAAAAGGTGCCATAGCAGCAGTTGTTGATCGACCGGCTTTAAAAGACAGAACTGACAAAATCTTTTTTGTAGACGATGTCTTAAAAAAACTACAAGAGCTTGCGCATTTTCATAGAAAAAAATGTAAGACTACTATTATTTCAATTACAGGAAGCAACGGTAAGACTACCACCAAAGAATTAATCAAAACCATCCTATCAGAAAATTTCAGTTGTCAAGCAACAGAAGGCAACTTGAATAATCACATAGGGGTGCCACTTACTCTCCTTAAATTGAAAGAAACAACCCAATTTGGTATAGTTGAAATGGGTGCCAATCATCAAGGGGAAATTGCTTTTCTCTGCAAAATTGCTGCCCCTGATTGGGGATACATCACTAATTTTGGAAAAGCGCACCTAGAAGGATTTGGCGGACTAGATGGAGTTATAAAAGGAAAAACAGAGCTTTATCGCTATCTTATTGAAAATAAAGGAAATATTTTAGTGCATGCCGATGATGCTGAACAAGAAAAGGGTGTAGGAACATATTCTGTCATTAGGTTTGGAAAAAATTCTACTAACGACTATTGTATCCAATATTCAGATGCGATTGATGATGAATTATGTATCCACTTTTCAAACAGGAAACTATGTTGCCCTCTTTATGGAGCCTATAATTTACCAAATATTGCTGCAGCTACCTCATTAGGGATTCATTTAGGTGTATCCTTAGAGCAGATTTCTAGCGCTTTAAGTTGTTTCGAAACACAAGCCAATCGATCACAATTGATTCAAAAAGGCAAGTATTCTTTTGTTTTAGATGCCTATAATGCCAATCCAACAAGTACAAAGGCTGCCTTGATGAGTTTTGCTCAAAAAAAAGCCGAGAGTAAAGGAATCATTTTAGGTGACATGTTAGAATTGGGGGTAGAGGCTTTTGAAGAACATCAAAAAATAGTATTTCAAGCACTAGCAATGAAATTTGAAGAGATCTATTTAGTAGGTAGTCTTTGGCCACAATTAGAAATAGAACATTCAAAAATAAAGATCTTTGAAGCCAGTGAAGTTTTGCGCGACTATTTTGTAGAAAACCCCTCTAATGTTACTACATTACTTCTAAAAGGGTCACGCGGAATCGCTTTGGAAAAAATTTTAGACGCATTTTAATTTAATAGTATAATTATGCTTTTCAGAATTGTTTTACTCACCCTCGTTTTATTTTTCTCGTGTACTGTTTCTAATGATCGATGTGGAAAAATTATACAAAAAATTACTGCTAATGGCAATTACTATTTCGTTTTGCAAACGGATGATTATGGTAGTCAAATAAATAGTGATACTTATATTCCAGACGACGGTGTCAGACAAGGACTTGTGAATTTCGCCACTTATGAAGCCTATTCAGTGGGGGACGAATATTGCGCTGAAGATTAAGTTTTAGACCCCTCAATTATTTGAGAAACCACGTCTGGGTTAAGCAATGTTGAAGTATCTCCTAGGCTTGCTATATCCTTACTCGCTACTTTTCGCAGAATTCTCCTCATGATTTTTCCTGATCTCGTTTTGGGTAGACCAGGAACAATTTGAACTTGATCAGGCTTAGCAATTGGCCCTATGATCTTTCGAACTGTATCTTTAATTTCTTCTGAAAGATGTGTTGAAGAATCAGCTGAATCACAAATCACAAAAGCATAAATTCCCTGTCCTTTAATGTCGTGAGGAAAGCCAACTACTGCAGATTCAATCACTTTAGGATGTTCATTTATTGCATTTTCGACTTCTGCAGTTCCCATACGATGACCCGATACATTTATCACATCATCAACACGACCCAAAATTCGTAGATACCCATCATGGTCTCTTTTTGCACCGTCTCCAGTAAAATACATTCCAGGATAAGCAGAAAAATAAGTTTCTTTACATCGTTTATGATCACCATAAGTGGTTCTCAATATGGAGGGCCAAGGAAACTTAATACACAGATTCCCTTCTACATTGTTTCCTGTAAGTTCATTGCCCTCAGCATCAACTATCACAGGTTGAATGCCTGGCAATGGCAATGAAGCGTGTGCTGGTTTGTTGGGGGTAATTCCTGCTAATGGAGAGATCATAATACCGCCCGTTTCTGTTTGCCACCAAGTGTCCACCAAAGGACAATTTCCTTTTCCAACTTGAGTGTGATACCAATGCCAAGCTTCTTCGTTTATAGGCTCACCTACAGATCCTATGACTTTTAAGGAATCTAATGAAAAAGGGGCAAGAGGTTCTAGACCGAAGGCTTGCAAGGCCCGTATGGCTGTAGGAGCAGTATAAAATTGATTGACTTTATATTTATCTACAATTTCCCAAAATCTACCTGGATGAGGATAGGTAGGTACTCCTTCAAACATCATTGTAGTGGCTCCAGCCAGCAGCGGTCCATAGACAATGTAGGAATGTCCTGTGATCCAACCGACATCTGCGGTACACCAATAAATATCATTTTTTTCGTATTGAAAGACATTTAAAAAGGAGTAATAGGTATAGACCATATATCCAGCAGTAGTATGTACTACTCCTTTTGGCTTTCCTGTTGAGCCAGAGGTGTAAAGAATAAAGAGAAGATCTTCTGCATCCAGTGAAGCGGCTTGATGTTCTACAGATTGGTTTTGTGTTATTTCATGCCACCACAAATCTCTTCCTTCTTTCATCACAATTGGGGTTTGTGTACGCTTACAAACGATGACTTTTTCAACTGATGAAGATTTTTCAAGAGCATCATCTACTACCTTTTTTACTGCAATATTTTTTGCTCCTCTAAAATTGCCATCGGAAGTTATGACCATTTTAGCTTGACAATCTTCAACACGATCTGCTAAAGCACTAGAAGAAAATCCAGCAAAAACAACAGAATGCACAGCCCCCACTCTTGCACAGGCAAGCATTGCAATTGCCGCTTCTGGAATCATAGGCATATAGATTATAACTCGATCTCCCTTTTGAATACCTTCTGCCTCAAGCGCATTAGAAAACTGACAAGTAAGCTCAAATAATTCTCGATAGGTTATTTTTCTTTCTTTTTCATCTGGTTCATTGGGCTCCCAAATTATGGCAATTTTGTCGCTATGAGTTTTTAATTGACGCTCAAAAATATTCTCAGTGATGTTTAGTTTAGCTTTATCAAACCACTTAATGGTAGGACCTTCAAAATCCCAATTCAAAATAGTTTCCCAAGGTTTTTGCCAAGAAAAGGTTGCCGCTACCTCTCCCCAAAATTTCTCAGGGTCTTCAATACTTTTTTCATATTGATGAATATAGTCTGAGAGTGAGTTAATTTTTTGACTCATGTTTTCTTTGGTTAGCAGTTAATGAATTTGAATTTCTTTGGCACTTCCAGCCCCGCGTGGAAATCGAATATTTTCAGTTAATTCTTGAACTTCTTGTGGAGGAGCAGCGGTGAGCCGTGACACCACAATAGAGATGATAAAGTTGAATATCATTCCTAAAGTTCCGATTCCTTCTGGTGCTATGCCAAACCAATACTTTTCTGGACTCCCAATGCCACCCAACTGAGGCTTAAAATAAATGATATAAAATGCCGTAAAAACAATCCCTACAATCATTCCAGATATGGCCCCTTCTCTATTCATTCGCTTATCAAATATCCCCAAAATAATGGCGGGAAAAAAGGAAGAGGCTGCTAGTCCAAAGGCTAATGCAACTACTTGAGCAACAAAGCCAGGTGGATTGAGCCCTGCTATACCTGCTGCAACTACTGCCACTGCAATGGCAATTCGAGCCGCCCACAATTCTCCTTTTTCTGATATATCTGGTTTTAAATAGTTTTTTAATAAATCGTGTGAAATTGAAGTAGAAATAACTAAAAGCAAACCAGCAGCTGTGGAAAGGGCAGCCGCTAATCCACCTGCTACAACAAGACCAATAACCCAAGGGGGCAAATCTGCTATTTCAGGATTGGCTAGCACAATAATATCTCGGTCTACTATTAATTCATTTTGTTCTTCAGCCGCAACATATTGAATAAGGCCATCATTATTTTTATCTTCAAATTTCAATAAGCCTGTATTTTCCCAATTTTTAAACCAAGTAGGAACGTCGGAGTAGGGTTTATCAGATAATATATTGATAATATTTGTTCGTGCAAAAGCGGCAACAGCAGGTGCCGTTGTATATAAAATAGCGATAAACAAAAGAGCCCATCCCGCAGAAATTCGAGCATCTTTTACTCTTGGCACAGTGAAAAAACGAACAATAACATGTGGTAGGCCTGCTGTGCCAAACATCAATGCCGCTGTGATGAAAAACATGTTTGTTGTGTTATCAGCATTTACTTTAGTGTATTGATCAAAGCCAAGGTCTACCGTGAGTTGATTTAATTTTTCTAGAAGATAAACTCCATCTGTAGTTTTACTCCCAAAACCTAGTTGTGGAATTGGATTTCCAGTAAATTGGAGGGATATGAAAATAGCTGGGACGGTAAACGCAAAGATGAGTACACAAAATTGAGCTACTTGAGTGTAGGTGATTCCTTTCATTCCTCCCAGCACAGCATAAAAAAATACAATGGCAATACCAATTAGCACGCCTGTATCAAACGGGACATCTAAGAATCTAGCAAAGGCAACCCCTACTCCTTTCATCTGACCTACTACATAGGTGAAGGAGACAAACAAGGCACAAATGAGGGCAACAAGTCTAGCGTTTTTAGAATAATAGCGTTCTCCTATGAAATCTGGAACCGTAAACTTCCCAAATTTTCTCAAATAGGGTGCTAAGAGGAGAGCCAATAAAACATATCCACCTGTCCATCCCATAAGATATTGTGAGCCCGAATAGCCCATAAAAGCAATGAGCCCCGCCATTGATAAAAAAGAAGCTGCAGACATCCAGTCGGCTGCTGTGGCCATACCATTGGCTATTGGATTTATCCCACCACCTGCCACATAAAACTCATCTGTTGATCCAGCTCGAGAAACAATTGCAATGATGATATAAAGTAAGAAAGTGCCTCCTACAAATAGATAGGTCCAGGTTTGTGCGTCCATTAAATAAAGTTAATTTGTTTAAATTTCATCCACTTTGTGTTTTTTGTCTAAACGGTTCATTAGATAGACATAAACAAAAATGAGTATTACAAAACAATAAATGGACCCTTGTTGAGCAAACCAAAATCCTAAGGGAAACCCTCCAAGGTAAAACTGGTTGAGATAATCAGCTAAAACAATAGCAAATAAAAAGGAAACTGTGAACCAAATGGTTAATAGTATGGCTAAGTATTTTAGATTGCTTTTCCAATATTGTCGCTTATCAGAGTTCATCTTATGAATATAGTAATTATTTAGTCTATTGTTTTTGTTTAATTGTTTTGAATGATTTGTCTTTTTATTACCGTTGCAGTTTTGTGATCTCCCAAATGACTCCAACCGGGGGGCATAATTATATATTTTAATTTATTGTAAAGCCCTGGTGCATCAAAAACATCTTTTGCTAATGTTATTATTTCACCAAAATAAATGTCCCAAAAGTTTCCTGAATTGTAAGGTCTCGTTATTCCATATTCAGGTTTAATTTCAGTTTGTTCTTCTTGATACGTTCCAAACACTCGGTCCCAAATATTGAGCAGGTTGCAATAATTTGTGTCTATATAAAGGGGATTTCTAGCGTGATGCACTCTGTGATGTGAGGGGGTTAGCATAATTTTATTAAAAAATCCAAAGCGGGCATCTCGAATTAAATTTTCACCCACATGAATAAAAGCTCCATAAGTACCATCCACAAACATAATGACAAACAGCGTGGCTGGATCAACTCCCAAAAGGATACAAATTGTAGTTCTAATTGTGTCTGCATAGGGGGCTTCTAGAAAAAAATGAGCATAGGTGACACTCAGATTCATGTCTTCTGGGGTATGATGGGTAGCATGAAAACACCAAAAAAGACGAACTTTATGACCTAAATAATGGTAGATGTAGTGTGCAAATTCCCAAATAATATAAGCCATTAAAAAACCATACCATGTATTTGGAATGTTCCAAGGGGCGTATTTACTAAAAAAACCAATACATAAAGCTACCATTCCAATAGCAATAAAACGGCCAATAATTCGGTTGGCTATGTATATAAAAAAAGTGATTTTATAAACTTTAGCTTGGGGCTTTTTATAAATTCTTCCTAATGTTAATTCCAAGACAACTAGTAGAGGGATAATAGGTGCAATCAAAGCAGTTATCCCTTGATAGGTTAAAAGTTCGTGGTAATTACCTTGAGATAAAATTTCAAAAAATCTACTAACTCCAAAAAAACCTACTACTTCGCTCCATAATCCTTCAAGAAAATCCATTGGTTTGCTTTATTAGCTAAATATAGAAAAATTAACGATTATTTTTTTCTACAAAAAATCATATTTAAAGATAAACAATAAGTAATTAAAGATTTAGCCAATAAGTAAGCTTTAGATTGATCGATCTAAAGTTTGGTTGTATTGTACCATGGGTATAGTAATTGTCATTGTAGACTAAAAATAGATCTGATAATGGAGCAAAACGCCATTGCAATCGAGAATTGATACCGAGGTTGTCCATTTGGTTGCTAAATTGAATGAGAGTTGACCAAAAAAGTTTTTTAGAAAAAGTATATTCTACTTTTGGGCTCACTAAGACGATATTAGCAGTTGGGTAAGGATTGGGTAAAACCACACGATTAAAATCCCACTGAAGAGTTAATAAAAAACGAGGTTGGATTCGCATCAATCCTGTTCCACTATAGGACAATCGTTTTCCATTAAAAAAAGAGCCGTAGGTGAATTCGTTAATTATACTTATTGGTTTTGAAACATTGGATTCATAGCTCACACCCCATTCTGTAAAATTATAGCCTTTATCTCCTGGAATAGGAATTCCATCTTCGCTATTGGTTGGGTCAAAAGCATCTATTAAAAAGACATATTGTTTCCTAGATTGCAACTCAAGTTTAGATTGGTTTTTAAATTCAATTTCATAAAAACTCCAAATATTATGGTCTGTTTTTTTGTAGTTCAATTCTTGAGAAAACCACATGAAGTTAAATACCCTCAGGTTATGAGAGTTAATTTTCCCAGTTTTTGGATAATAGGTTCTCCCCACTGAGCTACCTTGTTTTACGATACCATTTCTAGGAATAAAACCTAAATCGGATCTAAAATCTCTATCAACAAAAACCGCATCAGAAAATATACGCCATTCCCTAGTATTGTATTGAACTCTAATTCTTGAAGAAAGGTTGCCTTTGTTGTCTCCTGGCTGATACGATTTGTGCATATAAATATTGGATGACCAGGTGTTGTCTGGTGATACCAAGTTACTATCAAATCCCACAACCGTATTAAATTTATCTTCTTCACTAAGAAAGTCATATTCTTTAAAGGCTTGTCGATTGATGGCAAAAACCCCAATTTGTGAACGACTAAAGATGCGGCGTTGCAGAGTAAGCATAGTATTATTATTGGAAGCGATTTGATTCTGTAAATCCTCTTGATTTTGAATACTCAAAAAGCCCAATCTCCAATCTTGATCTAGTTTCCCACTGAGGCGAACCCCACCAATAATTTTATTCTGTATTGTATTTCCAGCGCTGTCTTTTGCAATGCCGATTCGTCTTGAAAAGAAAGGAATTGCATCTCTAAAACTACCATAACCCCCAAATAAATCGTTGTTGTCAATAAAAAATTGTCTTTTCTCAGGAAGAGAAATTTCAAATCGTGTCAAATTGGCGATAATATCATCAACCTCAACATTTGAAAAATCAGGGTTTACCGTTACATCAAGGTTCATTCCATTACCAATAGCAATTTTTGCATCTCCTCCATAAGCAAAGCTTTTATTGTTTTGATTCAATTCAAAGTCTTTGTAGGCTAGACCGTTTATGTAGGGAATCACATACAAAGGAGTTTTACTTTTCTTCAACGGTTTTTCAAATTCAAGTGTGCCAAAAAAACCCAAATTGACTAATATTTGACTTTGGTCTACTCTCGCCCATGTGCTCAATTCATTGCTTTGTAAATTGAATCGATAGGCTTGAAAACGCCATGATTTGCTTCCTTCAGGAAATTTTATAGATGAAAAAGGAATACTCATTTCAACTTTATAATGGTTGTCATTTATAGTACTTTCTGCATACCATTTTACATCCCAAGTTGGGTTGAAAGAATTGCGGGTACTACCCCCCTCTGAAACAAGTGCTTCTCTTTGAACACCATAGGGACTTGCACCAAAAGTATAAGCATTGATTCGGTCTTTAAAGGTGTCAAATACAACAGAAACATTGTCTGTCGATGGTCCAAAAAAATCTCGTTTTAATGAGCTTACAACAAAATTCGAATCAACACCCTCTGCTTTCATTCCAACATATAAGTTATCGTCATCATAGACTATTTTTATGGAAGTGGAATATTTTGCCAAAATCGAGTCGGTAGGAAAATATTGCCAAAAAGAATTACTTTCTTTGGCTTTGGTCCAAACGTCTTCGTCCATTTTACCATCTAGCACAATGGGAGTATCAGTATAGTTGGCATAAATCGTAGGGGGCTCTTGTGCATTTAAAC
>OZSS01001437.1_pt1 | contig 11025 bp, 5 predicted proteins | sample 1779911 | NCBI WGS metagenome assembly OZSS01 (sample SAMEA2603589, study PRJEB24840) | metagenome | biome: Water; feature: Photic zone; material: Seawater sample | place: Mediterranean Sea | collected 2013-11-12 | depth 10 m | reverse complement strand
TGGCAGCCTCACGAGATCATGCCCGTGAGATTAACGGGAAGTCCGTTGCCTTTACTTTTCCCTTTCATCCCGCCAGTTTTTTGCGTCCAGAAAGTGCTCCTCTTCTGCTCATGAATGCCCAGCAGAAAGCAAGAATGTTGCATTCTTACGGGGTGGATCATGTGATTTTAAGGGATTTTGATCATGAGTTCGCGGAGATCGCGGCTCCGGATTTTGGCGTCTTTATCAAGGAAAAAATTCCCTCGGTGCAAGGACTGAGCGTGGGAGAAAACTTCAGGTTTGGCAAGGAGAGACAAGGAGATTCTTCGTTTCTTCAACAGATGGGGGAAAAAATGGGGATGTATGTTCAGGTGGCTGAGTCAAAAAATTTGGACGCCGACGCGGTGAGTAGTTCACGTATCCGGGAGGCCTTAATGACAGGCGAGATTGATAGTGTAAATCGGATGCTGGGGAGGAATTACCGCATTTACGGTACGGTTTTCCCGGGTAAAAAGATGGGGCGGTCAATCGGGTTTCCCACCATGAATCTGAATTGGCAGCCCGAAGCTCATCCAGCATACGGGGTTTATGCCGGACATGTAAAGAATCTGATCACGGGATCGATTCTACCTGCCGTTGCAAATTATGGGATGCGGCCCACGGTAGAAAAGACTGCCCCCTTGCCTAAATTTGAGATTCATGCCCTAGTTGATCTGGATGAGCGTGAATGGGGATATGAATCAGAGGTAGAAATGGACTTGAAGTCTTTTATCCGTCCGGAAAAAAAATTTAATTCCCTCGATGAGTTGAAAGATCAGATCAAGATTGACCGGACAAAAGCGGCCGAATTGCTAAAAAGTTTTAAGCCCATTCATTTTTGAATTACGGGAGACCAACAACTGGTCCTACCTCCGATCTCTTCTCGGGCAAGCGGGGTTTTGGTTTTCGGACAAATGCCCCCATTTTTCCAGCGCACATGAAATAACCAGCCTTTTGGTGGATCGCCACCATGCTTACCTACCGAATGCATGGCTCCTTTGACCACGAATTTAATTTTCGTAAATAACTTTTTACCTTCCGCGGAACTAATTTCTGCACATTTTCGAGCGGGGTGAATGTGGGCCCGCCAAAGCACTTCATCCGCCATCCAGTTTCCCATGCCCTGAAAGTATCTTTGATCAAGGAGAAGAGCTTTGACGGGTCTTTTACCGTGGCGAGAAAGAGCGGTTGATAAAACGGATGGCTTGAACCTTTGATCCAGCATCGAAACTGGAAGTTCACTCCACCAGGGAGGAGCATTCTTGCCAATATGCATACGGAGGCGACCAAATTGCCTTGGGTCCCGAAAGATGAGTGCTTGTTTTGACTGGAACAGAATCAAGGCGTCGTGTTTGTGACTTTGATAGTTGGAGCCTTCAATCTGCAGGCTCCCAGTCATGCCCAGGTGAATGCCCAACCACCTGTGTCCACTAAGTTTGAAAAGCATTTGTTTCCCATGAGTTGCGGAAGAGATAAGTTTGGCTCTGGTTAATTCAGAAACTACACAATCTCTTGAAAGATCCCGATAAACCCGGGAATAAGGATTGGCGTAAACTTCTTTTACGACTTTTCCAATGCCCGGATTCCATCGGCCACAGGCATATGCAACTTCAGCAAGTTCAGGCATCAGAGCTTGGGGAAATGGAAAGAAGTTGGTGACGGGTTTGCCGGTCTTTTTTTCGGTCGGTTGGAATTTCAATCACTTCGATACCCTTGGAGATGGGCTTTTTGATTTTCTTAATAATCTGCTCCCAGTCTGTTTCCAAGGAGTATTGGATTCCAAAGCTGGGGCAAAGCTTGGAGAGATCAAACTTTTGTGGTGTGGCAAAGCATTTTTCAAATTCTGGTTCATTCGAAACAGGTAAATGTTCAAAAATACCGCCTCCATCGTTATTGATCACAAAAACAGTTAAAGCACCGGTAAACTGTTTGGCAAAGAGCAAGGCGTTCGAGTCGTGAAGGAAGGCAAGTTCGCCAGTAAGAAGATAGTTTGGTACTGATGTTCCTTGGGCCATGCCCAGTGCCGTTCCCAAAGTCCCGTCAATTCCATTAACTCCGCGATTTCCGAAAAGACGGAGTGCGGCACCGTTTTTTTTCCAGAACCATTCGAGATCACGGATCGGCATACTGTTCGCCACAAATAAATTCGAGTCAGTTGGCAGGTAAAGAGAAAGCAGGTAGGCGAGTTTGCCTTCGAACTGAGTTAGTTCGCTAGAGAAAGCCAGATCTATTTTGGCCTGTACCTGCTTTTCCGCATCAGCCCAGTATGCCAGCCAATCTTTTTCAGGGGTTGGCAATCGTATCTCTTTCAAGTGATCGAAACCAAGTTGAATACTTCTACTTTCAGAGGGAATCGGGTCGATATTGATGCCCCTTGGTTCAATTACGATTCTTGGGATGGTTAAGCTAGTAATCCAACTCCGTAGGGTTTTGGAAGTGGGTAAAGGTCCCAAGGCAACCAGTAGATCCGGCTTGCCATTTTGCGTAAATTGAGGATCTCGTAAAAGGTTTTCATACCGCAAGATCGTGTTGCTGGCATCGCTTTGCCGGACCGATGAGAGGGCGTCGCAAAGTATCGGTACTGTGGGGGTTTTGAGCCATGGTTCAATGTCTTTTGAGGTCACATTTTGTCCAGCAATAATCAGGGGTCGCTCATAGCCGGATATTTGTTCACTAATCTCGTTGCATGTGGATGGGTAATCCTTTCCCTCCAATCTGCAAATCGAATGCGGGATTGGCGGATCCGTTATCCCTAAGGAACGGGGTAGAAATGGTTCACGAAATGGAAAATTCAAGTGTACGGGTCCTGGATTTAGCCCAGTTGATTCCTGATAAGCACTTTGAAGAGTCGTGATCAATTGTACCTTGAAGTCCTCCTTTAGTTGGGGAACTTTGACCTGATGAAATTGGCGGACAAAACTTCCAAAAAGATTTTGCTGGTAAATGGTTTGACCTGCACCGCAGTCTTGCAATTCAGGCGGACGGTCCGCGGAAAATAAAAGAAGAGGGTTTCCGGAATGCGATGCTTCCGTGACAGCCGGAAACCAGTGAGTGAGAGCGGAGCCGGAAGTGCAAATCAGTCCAACAGGTTCGTTTGTTTGCTTGCTTTGACCGAGGGCTATAAAGCTTGCACTTCGTTCGTCCAGAACGGGAATTAATTGTATAGTAGAGTACCTCTCGATACCAATAACCAGGGGAGTGGAGCGGGAACCCGGAGAGAAATAAATCGTTTGTAATCCTAAAGAAGAGAGAGTCTTGGCGAAATAAGCACTAAACACAAAGTTGGCTCGGGCTATTTCGTCGGGGTTTTCTTTCACAATTCGGGAAGAGTAGTTCTTCCCGTGATAACTTCAAGCATTGCTTGCAGTTTCCAATCGGTCTCTTTTTTCTCCTGTTGAGGGTTGGAGCCTTCCACCAGACCTGCCCCAGCATAAAGTGTAAGTTTATTGGGTAGAATCTTTCCGCATCGGATGGGTACGACGAATTCTCCTCTTCCCCGGTTATCGATCCAACCGGTTACCCCGGAATACCAAGTTCGTGGTTTTTGCTCTATTTTTTTAACAAGTGGCAGGGCAACTTCCCGGGGAGATCCTCCCATGGCCGGTGTTGGATGCAGGGCGGAAAGTGCTTCGAAGGGATGAATTCCATGGACAGGTTTTGCCTTAAGGGGAGTTTTGGCATGCTGAAGATTTGCCAGTCTTAAAATTCTGGACCTCCCTTCCTTGCAATTTTCAATGCCAATGGAAGCTAGGCGTCTCAATATACTTTGTATCACAAGTTTGTGTTCAAGAATTTCTTTATCCCGACCAAGAAGAGTTTTTCCCCAGTGGGCGTCTTTCCCGGCTGAAAGTCCACGGGGTGCGGAACCGGCCAACGCCTCAGTCTCAAAAGAATTTCCGGTAGATCGCAATAAAGTTTCCGGGGTGGCCCCCACCATCAATCCCTGGTTTGGTTGTGAAATGCAAAAGGTATGACAATCGGAAAATTTCTCCCTTAAGCAATGGGCAATGGGGAATGGGGGGAGAGGGGCATCCGTGCTGAAAGTGAGTTGCCTGGATAAAACTATTTTGGACAACTTCTTTTTCCTAATTTCAAGCAATGCTTTAGACACACCATGTTCATAATCATAAATTTCTTCCGGGCTACCTACTTTGACCTTCCTTGGGTCGCTAGCGGTACGGCTGTTGAAACGTAAGCCCTTAATCTTGGCAGTTTGGTCTTTGAATTCTCTGATGATATTACTTGAAGATGACTCAGGGGTGATTTCTACATTGAAGACAAGAAAGTTATATCCTTCTTTTCTGAGTACTTGCCACCTGGGTAAAAAGATTTCCAGAGGAGGAGGCAAGTTTGGATTATCCAGGTCATTTTCAAAAGTTGCCGAAAGGAAGAGGGTAGGGCCTGTGCCAGCAATCTTATGGTCACCCGCTACCACGGTTTGACTGAGTATTTTGTCTGCCCATATCTGGGCCTCTTGAAATCGTTGTGGACCAGCAAATCTTGCAACACTAAGGTACTCTCCAGCCGCAATGGAGAACTCGTTTGTCGGTTTTTCGAGATAACATATGGGGATATTTTTTTGATGAATGCTTTCCAGAATTGCCAGAGGATCTGAATAATCAGTCTCGATGGTTACGGAGAGAAAATGTGAATTTTGTTCATTCTTTGAGTGTATTATTAAATCATTAACATATTGGCTCAAATCCGTGTTTTCATCGCAAATGGAGGGAGGCAAAATTTGGGACTTTAGGCTCATTGTGAAGATTCAGGCTTCTCTTCTCCGTTTTTAGCGGGAAAGAGAGGATCGTATCCGCCCGGGTGCATCGGATTACATTTCGCAATTCTGGAAAGTGATTTACCGATAGCCTCAAGAAGCGGAAGTTGGCGAAAACATTCCAGGCTGTATTCAGAACAAGTTGGGTAAAACCTGCACCTTGCATAGGGTCCGAAGATCATTGGTTTAATTGGGGAGAACCAGCGATAGATCCTGATCAAAAAAATAAAAGGATATTTTAAGTAATTAGAAATAACCTGTTGCGAATAACATATCACAGATTCTTTTCTATCGAGTTGACTGCACATGGGCAAAATCTAGACCTTATATTTAATACGAAACAGAAACTTACTCGGATTCATTGGAAATCCGCTTTTGGGGCAGAGACTTCGTTCTGATTTCAGTCGAAATTTGATTTATACAAGCTTCTAATTGACAAGTTCCGTCCAGTTCAGGGTTGTTTCTTGATCGGATCGTCACTTTTCCTTCTTCCGCTTCTCTTCTGCCCAAAATGATCATGTGTGGAATTTTTTCATTTTCAGCTTTGCGAATTTTGGCTCCCAACTTGGCGGCTTGCCGATCAATTCCAGTTCGTATTCCATTTCGAGAAAATTCCTCGTAACATTGTTCTGCCGCAGTAACCAAATCGTCATTCATAGGCAGGATCCTAACCTGTTCCGGAGCAAGCCAGGTTGGGAAGTTACCCGCAAAATGTTCTATTAATAACCCGCAAAATCTTTCCATCGAACCAAAAGGTGCACGGTGAATCATTACCGGGCGATGATCTTGATTATCGGCACCGACATAGGAGATATCAAATCTTTGAGGCAAATTATAATCGACTTGAACCGTTCCAAGTTGCCACTCGCGTCCGATCACATCCTTTACTACGAAATCGATCTTAGGTCCATAAAACGCTGCCTCGCCCAGTTCTTCCTCATATTCAACATCAAGAGTCCTCACAGCTTGCTTGAGTGCTGTCTCAGCCTTATTCCAACCCTCAGCACTTCCGACATATTTGTCAGAATCGGGATCACGAAGACTGACCCTTACTCGATATTCATTCATCCCAAGAACGGAAAAAACTAATTTTACCAGGCCCAGGCATCCTTGAATTTCTTCTTGTAGCTGATCTTCACGAAGGAAAAGATGGGCGTCATCCTGGGTAAAACCGCGCACCCGAGTCATCCCGTTTAATTCACCTGACTGCTCCCACCGATAAACGGTGCCAAACTCTGCCAATCGAATAGGGAGTTCACGATAGGATCTTTTTTCGGACTTGTATATGCTTATGTGCATCGGGCAATTCATTGGCCTGAGCAAATGACCATCTAGTTCGCCTTTATCAAGTTTGTTTTCAAATTGTGTGCTCGAAAATCCCTCTTCGGCCAAATCTGATAAGCAATCTTTTTGGATGATTGGAGGATACTGGGATTCTTGATAATAAGGGAAATGCCCTGATGTTCTAAAAAGATCAAGTTTCCCGATGTGGGGGGTGTAAACTTGAGAGTATCCCTGCTTGGAAAGTTCTGAAGTTATAAACTTTTCAAGTTCTTGGCGAATGATCGCTCCATTTGGCTTCCAAAGAACCAAGCCCTGACCTACCATTTCATCAATATGGAAAAGCCGCAGGTCTTTTCCCAAAGTTCGATGGTCTCTTTTTTTTGCTTCTTCGATTTGTTCGAGATGTTTTGCCAGTTCATCCTTGGATGCAAAGGCAGTGCCATAAATTCTTTGTAGCTGTTTATTGGATGAGTCTCCCCGGTGATAGGAGCCCGCCGTTTGAAGTAATTTAAATGCCTTGATTTTTTTGGTGTAGGAAACATGCGTACCTGCACACAAATCCATAAATTCCCCATTCTGATAAAAGGAAATGGTTTCACCTTCGGGAATGTCAGCCAGCCTTCCAATTTTGTACTGCTCCTGATTCATTTTCCCGATGATTTCCCTGGCCTCTTCGCGGGATACTTCCATTCGTTCAAATCTTTGGTTTTCTTTAATGACTTTTCCCATTTCCTCTTCAATCTCTTCAAGAATCTCGGGTGTGAAGGATACTTCCGAGTCAAAATCATAATAGAATCCTTTATCGGTGGGAGGACCTATGTCCAACTTGGTCTCCGGGTAGAGGCGTAGAACGGCAGTGGCCAAAACATGAGCGGTCGAATGGCGGATTTCCTCCAAGGGTGACATTTCCTTCATATGAAGTCTCTTTTACTTTCGCAGGGCAAATCCTGCAATGCCAAAGAAGATTTGCTCAGGCCTCAAAACCAAGGTTGGGTCTGAGCCATTTAATTGCTTTTTCGATAGGCCATTCCTTGCGGCGGGCATAGTCCTCCACTTGGTCACGGCCAAGACTTCCCACATTGAAATAACGTGAATTAGGGTTGGAGAAATATAGCCCAGAAACCGAACAACCAGGGTTCATGGCACGGGATTCAGTAAGTTCCAATTTGATTCTTTCGTTTACCGAGAGGAGCTTCCAAATGGTGTCTTTTTCCGTATGGTCGGGTTGACACGGATAACCGGATGCAGGTCGAATCCCCTGATACTTCTCATTGATCAATTCCTGATTACCGAGGTTTTCAGACATGCCAAATTTCCACCATTCCCTGATCTTTTTATGGGTCAATTCGGCCATAGCCTCCGCAAAACGATCTCCCAGAGCCTTGACCATGATTGCAGAATAATCATCGTGATCATTTTCGAATTTCTCGGCTAATTTTTCAACCCCATCACCGGCACATACGGCAAAAGCACCAATAAAATCCAATTTTCCGGATTTGATGGGAGCCACATAATCAGACAGACAGAAATGTGGTTGATTGGGTATGGACTGTTGTCGCCTGAGAAAATGAAAGGTACCAAGTTTTTTGGTTCTTTCTAGATCTTCATAGACATGAACATCATCTGATTCGGAATTCGCGGGCCACAAACCAGTCACGGCTTCGCAATGAAATGACTCTTCCTTGATAATTTGTTCAAGCAGTTCCTGGGCGTAATCAAATAATTTTTTGGCTTCTTCGCCTACTTTGTCCCGTTCCAGAATATCGGGGTATTTGCCCCTTAATTCCCAGGACCAGAAAAAAGGTGACCAGTCAAAGTATTCAAGCACTTCCTTGAGTTCCGCCTTGAATTGATGCACACCCATTTTTTCGACAAAGGGCTCTTCAATTTTTTCCTTCGCCCAATCAATTTTGACCCCCTTGTTCCTGGCAGCAGCAAGGGAGAGAAGTTTTCTTTCCCCTTTTTGCTCATGTCGAACACGGATGTCTTCCTGTTTATCCAAAAGTTCCTTAATGAAAGTTTCTTTCTTTTCCTCCTGGGTCAGGTCATTGCACACATTGACAACCAGTGATGCGTCTGGAACTTGCACAACGGGCTGGTCATAATGAGGAGCGATTTTGATTGCCGTGTGATCCTTACCGGTGGTGGCTCCTCCGATAAGAAGGGGGATGGTAATACCAGCTTTTTTCATCTCCTGGGCATTATGGATCATCTCATCGAGGGACGGTGTAATCAGTCCGCTGAGGCCGAGAATGTCAGCATTATGTTTTTTGACCGCTTCCAGAATTTTATCACATGAAACCATAACGCCAAGATCGATTACTTCCCAGTTATTACAGGCTAAAACTACTCCAACAATATTTTTTCCGATGTCGTGGACATCGCCCTTAACTGTGGCAATGACCATGGTTCCACGCTTGCTTGAAGCACCTTCGCTTTTTTCGGCTTCCATGTAGGGCTCAAGATATGCAACTGCTTTTTTCATAACCCGGGCACTTTTGACCACCTGTGGAAGAAACATCTTCCCGTTTCCGAATAAATCCCCAACCACTTTCATCCCGTCCATCAGTGGTCCTTCAATAACTTCCAGTGGACGGCCAAGTAATTGTCTAGCCTCTTCCGCATCTTCCTCGGCATAATCTCCAATTCCTTTAACCAGTGCATATGAAAGGCGATCGGACACCGGTTTTTTTCTCCAGGACAAATCAGGACCTTCGGATTTTCGACCTTCGTTTTGGTTTTTTATCTTCTCGGCATAGGCGAGAAGATCTTCGCCCGCATTTTTACTCGTATTGAGTACCACCGCTTCCACTTTATCCCTGAGCACCGGATCGATTTCGTCGTATACAGCCAGCATGCCGGCGTTGACTATGCCCATGTCAAGACCAGCCTGGCAGGCATGATAAAGAAAGGAAGCGTGCATCGCTTCCCTAACAAGATTGTTTCCACGAAAAGAAAAAGAAACATTACTGATTCCTCCGCTGGTCCGGGCATGAGGACAGCGTTTTTTTATTTCCCGAATAGCCTCTATAAAATCGACTCCGTAAGAATTGTGTTCATCCATACCCGTTGCAAGGGTCAGGACATTGGGGTCAAAGATAATGTCATGGGCCGGGAAGCCCATTTCGTCCACAAGTATTTTGTAGGCTCGTTCGCAAATTCTAACTTTATCATCGAGCGTAGCAGCCTGACCTTTCTCATCAAAGGCCATAACCACCACCGCTGCCCCGTAACGCATCGCCAAATTAGCATGTTCCTTGAATACATTCTCGCCTTCTTTGAGGCTGATTGAATTGATGATGCATTTTCCCTGGATAACTTTTAAACCTGCTTCTATAACAGACCATTTGGAGCTGTCTATCATGACAGGCACACGGGAAATATCTGGTTCAGAAACCACAAGGTTGAGAAACTTGGTCATACATGCCTCCCCGTCAAGGAGAGCAGCATCAAAATTTACATCAATTATATTGGCTCCGTTTTCGACTTGTTGCTTTGCTATTTTCAGACCTGCTTCATAGTCTTCCGCCTCAATTAGCTTACGAAACCTCGGGGACCCCGTAACATTGGTTCGTTCCCCAACCATAATCAAGGACTTGGATTCTCCCTTGAGGGTAAAGTTTTCGAGCCCGCTTAGACGCATTGCCGGTTCAACTTCAGCCGGGTTTCGAGGAGCGGCTTGGGATACTTTCTCTGCGATGGCATGAATGTGGGCAGGAGTCGTACCACAACAGCCGCCTGCCATGTTAAGAAGTCCTTCATCTGCAAAAGTAAAAAGGGAGCTGGCCGTATCTTCTGGTTTTTCATCATACCCAGTGGGTGCCAGGGGATTCGGCAGACCCGCGTTCGGGTAGCAATGTACAAAACAGTCTGCATTTTTGGAAAGGGCCTGTAAGTAGGGTCGCATGGCATCGGCACCCAGGGCGCAGTTGAGACCAACACCCAAAGGTTTTGCATGATCATGGAGTCCAGTTTTCTCGCCCTTACCGGCCACATTAAACCAAAACGGAGGATAAGGATTCGGACTACCCGAAGGAGCCTCAAATAAAATCATCGATGAAATGTCTAGTCCATCTTTCCCCATATTTCTGGCAAACCTCATTGGTATGCGAGCACTCGGCGCATGGTCAATTGTAAGGTATTGGTTTTCCCATCGCCCAGCGATTTTGTGCGATTTCTCTACACTTCCTTGATGCTTAAAAAATTCTTCCAGCAAATTTGTGGGCCATCCCCGGGGCATTTCGACAAAACCTTGAAACAAACGGACACCCGCCCATTCAATAAATCTCATAAAAACAAAATCTTATTTTTATTAATTCGAGCATCATGTAAGAAGCGTAAAAAATGGTCGGGACGGTGAGATTCGAACTCACGGCCTCCTGCTCCCAAAGCAGGCGCGCTAACCAGACTACGCTACGTCCCGGATAAATTTTTTTAAGATAATTTAGAATATAAAGCAAAGGAATTGCGTTTCTTATAAAAATTCATTTTGAAATTGCCCAAATTACGCATCATTGTATCATGATAGATAGATACGAAATGAATAAAGCACCAGTTACAAGACCAACCGAAAATGATCTCAGGAAAATCCTCAATGAAAGGATTCTCATCATGGATGGAGCAATGGGTACCATGATTCAACAGGAAAAATTGGCAGAATCAGATTTTCGAGGTGATTTATTCAAGAACCATACGAGTGAGCTGAAGGGAAATAACGACCTTCTTAGCATCACCCGCCCTGATATTATTAAGAAAATCCACCGGTCCTATTTCGATGCAGGAAGTGATTTAGTGGAAACAAACACATTCAGTGCAACCAGCATTGCCATGGCCGACTACAACATGGAAGATGTTGTTCATGACCTTAATGTTGCCTCCGCAAAACTTGCCCGCGAGGCGGCTGATGAGGTCATGCGCTCGAACCCTTCCCGCCAATGCTTCGTAGCCGG
>OZSS01001436.1_pt1 | contig 11027 bp, 8 predicted proteins | sample 1779911 | NCBI WGS metagenome assembly OZSS01 (sample SAMEA2603589, study PRJEB24840) | metagenome | biome: Water; feature: Photic zone; material: Seawater sample | place: Mediterranean Sea | collected 2013-11-12 | depth 10 m | reverse complement strand
ATTGTACAGGCAACAAATAAAATATTCAATATTAGAAAAATAAATGTAGGCAGACCTTATACAATTCTTTATTCAAAAGACTCTCTTGAAATTCCTGAATTATTTATCTACCAACCTAACCCAATAGATTATGTTGTAGTCTCATTATCAGATTCTATATGGGCAGAGAGAAAACAAAAGGAAGTAGAATTAAAGAGTTTAGAGGCATCAGGTACAATTTATAGCTCACTTTCGGAAACAATGGAAAATTTAAAATTAAGTCCTCTGCTTACGAATGAGCTTTCAGAGATTTACGCATGGAACATAGATTTTTTTAGACTGGAAAAAGGAGACAATTTTAAAATCATGTATACTTCTAAATATGTAAATGATTCTGTTTATATAGGTTTAAATAGAATACACAATGCCTATTTTGAACACAGAGGAAAACCATTTTATGCAGTTGAATTTAAAACAGACAGTTTGAGAAATATTTATGAATATTTTGATGAAAATGGGAAAAATTTGAGACGAGCTTTTCTATTATCACCTGTTCAGTTTAGTCGAATTTCATCGAGGTTTAATCTGAGAAGAAAAATTGCATACTACGGAAAAATTAAACCCCACTATGGTACTGATTTTGCTGCTCCCGTTGGAACTGAAATTAGAGCTACGGCAGCTGGACGAGTTGTTAAATCAGGGTATACAAGAGGAAACGGATATTACGTAACAATTAAACATAATGCAACTTATTCTACTCAATACTTACATATGAAACAAAGAGGATTAAAGGTAGGTACATATGTTAGTCAAGGTGACAGAATTGGGTACGTTGGAATGACTGGTTACACATCTGGCCCTCACGTTTGCTACCGGTTTTGGAAGAATGGTAAGCAAGTAGACCCACTAAAACAAAAACTTCCCGAAGCAAAACCGATATCAAATACACTAAAGGAAGAGTACCTGGCATACATGAAACCAATAAAAGGTAGGTTGGATAAAATGAAATCTACTAACTTTGGGTTTAATCAGAAAAGTATTATACCATAAATGAGCCTTTCCAAAATTAATCCAACAAAAACAAAAGCATGGAAAGCACTTCTTGAAAAAAAGTTGGAGCTAGATGGTACAAAAATTATTGACCTTTTTGATTCTGCAGACGATCGACTCAAAAAATTTTCTATAAATTTTGATAATCTATATTTAGATTTTTCTAAAAATATCATTGATGATAAAACTTTTGACCTATTACTAGAATTATGTGAGGAATGTGAATTGGAAAAAAATATAAAATGCCTTTTCAATGGAAATAAGATTAATGAAACTGAAAATAGATCTGTCCTACACACCGCATTAAGAGATTTTGATTTAAATACCGAGATTGGAGATGAATTAAGCTATGACAGAGAAAAAATAAAAAAATTCACTGATGATATTTTATCAGGTGCAATTAAAGGTTCTACCAATAAAAAAATAACTGATATAGTCAACGTTGGTATCGGCGGATCTGACCTTGGGCCTAATATGGTTGTAGAATCCTTGAAGTTTTATGAAACCGACCTTACATGTCATTTTGTTTCTAATGTTGATGGAGATCACCTTTCAGAAATATTAAAAAAGATTAACCCTGAGACTACTATTTTTATAATAGTTTCTAAAACATTTACAACTCAGGAAACATTAACAAATGCAAAACAAATCAAAGATTTTTTAATTTCTAGATCCATTGAAGATGTATCAAAGCATTTCATAGGTGTTACATCAAATATTAAAAGTGCCGTTGAATTTGGGTTAGATAAAGAGAATATTTTTAACATGTATGATTTTGTTGGAGGGAGATTTTCTGTCTGGGGTTCAGTTGGATTATCAGTTTCATTAGCAATTGGGTATGAAAATTTTGAAAAGTTTCTTAAAGGTGCAAATAAAATGGATGAACATTTTAAGGTTTCTCGTCTAGATCAGAATATTCCCGTTTGTCTTGCACTCATTAGTATTTGGTATAATAATTTTATGAATTGTGAAACAGAGGCTGTATTGCCCTACAGTGAATACCTTAAGTTTTTACCCAGCTATTTACAACAAATGTTCATGGAGAGTAATGGAAAATGCATAGATAGATCTTCTAAAAAAGTTGATTATCAAACGGGCACAATTGTTTGGGGGGGCACAGGAACTAATTCACAACACGCATTTTTTCAATTGCTTCATCAGGGAACAAAATTAATACCTTGTGATTTTATTGGTTTTAAATCTTCATTACACGGCAATAATGAAGCTCATAATAAACTTATGTCAAACTTTATTGCGCAAACTCAAGCATTAATGATTGGTGGTTCAATGGGTGATAGTCCATTTAGAAAATTTGAAGGAAATAATCCATCAAATACACTTTTATTTGATAAAGTCAGCCCAGAGTCTTTGGGGATGATACTGTCAATGTATGAACATAAAGTTTTTGTTCAAGGAATTATACTCAATATATTCAGCTTTGATCAATGGGGTGTTGAACTTGGTAAATCATTGGCTAATAAATTATTAACAGAAATCGAATCAAAAAACATCCTTGATCAAGATCCCTCGACTGAAAATCTTCTCGATAAGTTGATTAATAAATAAGGCTGATCAACCTATATTAGTCACCACTTGTTTTTTTTAAAAAGTTTGTTCATAAAATTAAAGTAGACTTAACAATCGTATTAGAAAAAAATGGTAAATTCTGCCACATAATTTAATAAATAAAACAATGAAAAAATTAATACTTTTCTTCATAACTGTTTTCATATTTGGAACAAGTTATGCTCAAAATTCAGTTTCTGGTACTGTTGTAGACGGTGAGGTCGGATCCGGCCTTCCAGGAGCATCCGTTGTTGTAAAAGGAACATCTGATGGTGTTTCAACTGACTTTAATGGTGCTTTTTCAATAAGTGCTGAAACTGGTGCAACATTAGTTGTGTCATACATTGGTTATGATTCGGTTGAGGTTGTTGTCGGTGAGTCTGGAGATTTAGGAACAATTGAACTTAATCCAGGTGAAAATATTCTTTCAGGTGTAACAGTTTTTGGAACAGTATCACTTGCCAAAGATCGAGAAACGCCTGTTGCAGTTTCTACACTTACCACAGCAGAAATCGAAGATCGGATTGGTAACCTAGAATTACCTGAGTTGTTGAACTCTACACCTGGTGTTTATGCAACACGTCAGGGTGGTGCATTTGGTGACTCTAGAATTAACATTCGAGGTTTTCGTCAAGAAAATATCGCAGTTCTTATTAACGGGATGCCTGTTAATGACATGGAAAATGGACGAGTTTTTTGGAGTAACTGGGCAGGTTTGACTGATGTTGTATCTGCAATGCAAGTTCAAAGAGGTTTAGGATCCTCTCCTCTTCCAATTTCATCTGTTGGTGGAACAATAAATATTGTAACAAAATCTACAGACTTATCAAAAGGAGGAAAAGTCGCTGTAAGAGTCGGTAACGATGGATACATAAAGAAGACTTTAAACTATAACACTGGTGTTATGGATGGTGGTCATGCACTATCAGTAGTTTTCAGTAGAACAGCTGGTGATGGTATTGTTGATTTCACAGAGTTCGAAGCTTATTCTTACTTTTTAGGATATGGCTGGAAAAGTGAGGATGACAAGAACAATGTTCAGTTAATTGTTACTGGTGCTCCACAAACGCACGGACAAAGAACAACTAGTTATTACAACATGGCTAGGCTGTCTGACTATATTGAGCACGGTATTTATTACAACTATAATGGTGGATACTATAATGGTGAAGCTTTCAATATGAGAAAAAACTTTTATCACAAGCCAATTGCATCTTTAAACTGGGAAAGTAAATTAAGTCCTAGTCAAACACTATCGGTAACTGCTTATGCTTCCTATGGTAGAGGTGGTGGAACTGGAGATTTAGGTAGAATCGGTTCATACTTTAGTAGTGGAAGATTTAGAAATGCAGACACTGGACAAGTCCTTTGGGATGAAATTGCAAAGTCAAATAGTGGTGTTGGTGGTACTTGGAGTTATGGTGGGGGTTATGCTAATACACCGGATGTTGCTACAGGACTATATATAGTAAATGATCCAGACAATTATGTTGATGGAAGAAGAAGAAATGGTTTTATTAGAAGAGCATCCGTTAACTCTCACAACTGGTTTGGTGGACTTGTAAATTATAAAAATCAAGTCAACGACAAATTGGCTTTTCAAATTGGTGCTGATGTCAGATACTATACAGGTATACACTACAGAAGGTTAGATAACCTACTAGGCGCTGATGGATATAGGGATTTTGACAACGTCAATTATCCTGGTGGTTTTATAGCCAGAAAAGAATATTCATCAGATTTATCTAGTTTATGGAATGTCTTTAAATCAACAGACGATGAAGCAAAAATTGATTATCACAATGATGGAATTGTTTCGTGGGCGGGTGTCTTTGGTCAGGTTGAGTACGTGACTGAAGAAACATCTGTATTTGTTCAGGGATCTGTTGCAAATCAAGGATTCCAAAGAATCGATTATTTCAGATATACTGTTGATGACCCAATGCATAAAAGTGATACTAAAAATATTTTAGGTGGAACTATTAAGGCTGGTGCAAACTTTAACCTTGATGCTCAAAATAATATTTTTGTTAATACTGGGTATTACTCTAAAGCTCCAAATTTTGATGCGGTTTTTCAAGATTATGACAATTTTGTAACACCTGATGAAGAGCTAAGAAATGAAAAAGTTTTGGGTCTTGAGTTAGGTTATGGTTTCAGATCTAGTGACTTTAATATGAATATCAACCTTTTCAGAACTTCTTGGAAAGACAGATTTTTGTATGAAGGAGTTAGAATTGATGGAGAAAGTGGTCAAGCAAATTATACAGGAATAGAACAATTACACACAGGAATTGAACTTGATGCTGTTTGGAACATTAGCCCATTTGTAAAACTAGAGGGTATGTTAACTCTAGGTAATTATGAATATGGCGGAAACTCTACCGATGATAATGTGACTAATAATGATGGTGTTTCAATTGGTTCTTCAACTTTATACTTAGATGGAATAAAAGTAGGAGACGGAGGTCAAACAACAGGTAGATTAAATTTAAGTGTATATCCTTCTAGTGACTTTAAGTTTAATATAGCATTGTTTGGTGCTGACAATATTTTCTCTAATATAAATGCAGAAGATTTTGATGAGCCAGATGGAGGAAATGCTCAACTACCAGCATATCAACTTTTTGACTTTGGCGCTGGATACAACTTCGATTTATTTGGAAATAATGCTTATTTGAGGTTAAATATTAATAACCTATTTGATGAAGAGTATTATCCCGAGATGGAAAATAACTACTTAGCAACTGATGATTCCACAAATTATATGGGAATTAACACAGATAACAGAATTTTCCCTGGTTGGGGAAGAACTTGGAACGTTGGATTAACTTACAGATTCTAGGTTTTTGGTATTTTATTGTAAAAAGCCTCCAGAAATGGGGGCTTTTTTATTTTAAACCTTCAACAATAATCACAAATTCACCCCTAATTTTTCCATCACCAAGGTTGATAGTTCCAAGATTTCCTCTTATTGTTGATTCGTGAATTTTAGTTAACTCCTTTGATACAGATACTTTTCTATAGTCTCCAAGGTAAATTTTTAAATCATTTATAGTTTTAAGAATTTTGTGGGGGGATTCATAAAAGACCATTGTTCTAATCTCTCTTGAAAGCTCTTCTAATCTTTTTTTTCTTCCCTTTTTGATGGGTAAAAAACCCTCAAAAGTAAATCTCTCGCATGGTATTCCACTTACAACAAGAGCAGGAATAAGTGCAGTAGGTCCAGGTAAAGATTCTACTTCAATGTTACTTTCTAAACAGTTTTTAACAATTAAATATCCTGGATCGGAGATTCCTGGTGAACCAGCATCAGAGACAACACCAATAGTTAGCCCTTTTTTTAAATCATCAATTATATTTTTAATTTTTGAATGCTCATTAAACTTATGAAAAGACTTGAGGTTTTTTTTAATATTCAAGTGGTTCATTAATTTGGCTGTTCGTCTTGTATCTTCACATAAAATATAGTCAACTTCTGAGAGAGTTGATACTGATCTGGCTGTAATATCTGCTAAATTTCCAATTGGTGTTGGAATTAAAAATAGTTTTGACATTTAAAATTATCTTTGTCTAAAATAATAACTAATGATGTTGTTAAATACTAAATTTTCAAATAATTTAAGGTAAATGGGTAGTATTGAGGTCATATGTGGTTCTATGTTTTCTGGGAAAACTAAAGAATTAATTCGAAGGATACAAGAACTTAATAACACAAATCTAAACTACAAAGTCTTTAAACCAGAAATTGATAAAAGAAATGAAGAGAATAAAATTCTTTCTCACAGCAAAAAAAGCATTGATGCTATTAATATTAAAAATGCTGATGAAATTATTAACCATTCCATTCATTGTGATGTAATTGCAATTGATGAAGCTCAGTTTTTTTCTGAAGATATTATTGAAGTTTGCAACACACTAGCAAATAAAGGAATTAGAATTATAATTGCGGGTTTAGATATGGATTATTTAGGGAAACCTTTTGGACCCATGCCAAAATTAATGGCAATTGCTGAAGATGTTATAAAAGTTCATGCAGTATGTACCGAAACAGGAAAACCTGCAAATTACAGCTTTAGAAAATCAAATAATGATGATACTGTAATGTTGGGTGAAAAGAATGAATATGAGCCTCTATCACGTGAAGCCTTTGTATCAAAAATGAAGAAGAAAAAAAATTGATTATTCAGAATACTCATATAGAAATTAATTTAAAAAACTTGGAGCATAATCTGAATTTTATAAGAAGTAAAATTTCAGAAAAAACAAAAATATTATGTGTTGTAAAAGCTTTTGGTTACGGATCTGAACCGATTGAAATAGCCAAAAGGCTAGAGTATAATAAAGTAGACTATTTAGCAGTTGCATATTCAAATGAAGGCATAGAATTAAGAAAGTCAGGGATAACTACTCCAATTTTGGTATTGCATCCTCAAACGGACGATTTTGATGTGATTGTTAAATATCAACTTGAACCCAACATATACTCCTTCAGAATTTTAGAGTCCTTTCTAAAAAAAAGTGGTAATCTGAAAGAATATCCCTTTCATCTAAAATTCAATACAGGATTAAATAGACTTGGTTTTTCATTTAGTGATATCGAGAATCTTTATAGAAAAATTTCATGTTTGAAGAGCGTCAAAATAAAATATATTTTTTCTCACCTAGGTGCATCTGAAGATTTTAATGAAAAAGACTTTACTCAGAATCAGATTAAATTATTTGAAAAAATATCTAAAAAAATGTCAACTATTTTTCAAATGAACTTTAAAAAACATCTATTAAACACATCTGGTGTTATGAATTATAGTAAGTTTCAATATGATATGGTAAGAACTGGTATTGGGTTATATGGGTATGGAAATGATGATAAATATGAGAAATTTTTTAAACCAGTTTTAAGCTTAAAGTCTATTATTTCACAAATCCATGAAATTAAAAAAGGAGATTCAGTTGGTTATAACAGAGGATTCATTGCAACAAAAGATACTAGAGTTGGAATTATTCCAATTGGACATGCAGATGGCATAAGCAGAAGTTTTGGAAATGGGAGAGCAAGTTTTATCATTAATGGAATGAAAGCTAAAATAATTGGAAATGTATGTATGGATATGCTGATGGTTGATATTTCAAAAATTCAATGTGCAGAAGGTGATGAAGTAGTTATAATTGATTCTAATAGTCAAAATGCAGATCAACTTGCAAAACAAAATAGTTCGATCTCTTATGAGGTATTAACCTCCCTATCGAATAGAATAAAAAGGATTTTTATAAAATAATTTTAAATTAAATTTGAATTATGAACATCGCAATAGTTGGGGCTACAGGTCTAGTTGGTCAAGTAATTTTAGAAATACTAGAAAAACTTGAATTTGATTTAGATAACATTTATGCGATTGCATCAAAAAAATCTATTGGAAAAAGTATAAAGTTTCGTGATCAAGAGATTACAATAATTTCCATTGAAAATTCTGTGGAAAAAGAAATTGATGTTGCAATTTTCAGTGCTGGAAAAGAATTATCATTAAAGTGGGCTCCGATTTTTGTTGCTAGGGGAATTTACGTAATTGATAATTCTTCAGCTTGGAGAATGGATGAGACAAAAAAACTGATAGTACCTGAAATCAATGGTCATATCTTAGAAAAAAATGATAAAATAATACCAAATCCAAATTGTTCAACCATACAAATGGTTATGGCAATTCATTCTATTCATGCAAAGTATAATATTTTAAGAATTATTGTATCAACATATCAATCCATTTCTGGAACAGGCAGAAAGGCAATTGCTCAATTAGATGGGGAACAAAATAGTCTTGAAACTGAAAAAGTTTATCCTTATCAAATTTATAAGAACGCTATTCCACATTGTGATGAATTTGAAAAAAATGGTTATACCAAAGAAGAAATGAAATTGGTTAATGAAACTAACAAAATACTTGATTCCAATATATCAATAACTGCGACTGCCGTAAGATTACCAATTTCTGGGGGGCACAGTGAATCAATAAATTTAACCTTAGAAAATCAATTTAAAATTGATGACATAAAAAAAATGATAAAAAATTCTGAAGGTGTAATATTGGAAGATAATCCGTCCGAAAATCTTTATCCAATGCCTTTAAGTTCACAGGGAAAAGATGAAGTTTATGTTGGAAGAGTTAGAAGAGATAATTCCTGTGAGAATAGTTTAAATATGTGGGTAGTTTCTGATAATTTGAGAAAGGGAGCGGCAACTAATACTGTACAAATAATGAAACTGCTTATTGATAAAGGATTTATAAATTAAAATCCTCCATAAATTTTGTGGTATAATCTCCTTTTAAATAATTTTCATTATCCATTAACTTTCTGTGAAATGGGATTGTTGTTTTTATGCCCTCGATGACAAATTCGTCAAGTGCTCTTCGCATTTTATTAATTGCTTCAGACCGCTTTTGATCAGTCGTTATTATTTTAGCAATCATTGAGTCATAATTTGGTGATATTGTGTAACCACTATAAACATGCGTATCAACACGTATACCATGACCTCCCGGTAAATGCAAGTTTGTTATTAATCCTGGTGACGGTCTAAAGTTATTTTCAGGATCTTCAGCATTAATTCTACATTCAATTGAATGAAGTTTTGGAAAGTAGGGTTTACCCGATACCTTGGCCCCAGCGGCGACCTTAATTTGTTCTTTGATTAAATCATAATCAATAACTTGTTCAGTAATCGGATGTTCAACCTGAATTCTGGTATTCATTTCCATAAAATAAAAATTTCTTTGACTATCAACGAGGAACTCCACAGTTCCAACTCCTTCATAATCAATAAATTTTGCAGCTTTTACTGCAGCATTTCCCATTTTATTTCTTAGGCTTTTTATCATGAAAGGGGATGGTGTTTCCTCAGTTAATTTTTGATGTCTTCTCTGGATTGAGCAATCTCTCTCTGATAGATGACTTACATTACCATATTGATCTGCTATAATTTGAATTTCAATATGACGTGGTTCTTGAATAAGCTTTTCGATATACATGTCATCATTACCAAATGCAGCCTTAGCTTCTTGCTTTGCACTGGACCAATTCTTTTTAAAATCATTTCGTTTAAATACTGCTCTCATTCCCTTTCCACCACCACCTGCAGAAGCTTTTATCATGACGGGAAATCCTATTTTGACAGCTATTTTAAAAGCGATTTCGATATCGTCGACAGCACCTCCTGATCCAGGAATAGTTGGGACTTTTGCTTTTTGCATCGTTGATACTGCAGTAGCTTTATCTCCCATTTTTTCTATCATTTCTGGTGATGGTCCTATAAATTTTATTTTATGTTCGCCACAAATTTTTGAAAACTTTGCATTCTCAGATAAAAAACCATATCCTGGATGTATAGCATCAGCATTTGTAATTTCAGCAGCAGCAATTATATTAGATATTTTTAAATAGGATTCACTGCTAGGTGCTGGTCCAATACATACGGCTTCATCAGCAAATTTAACATGTAGACTTTCTTCATCAGCTTTTGAGTAAACAGCAACAGTTTTAATACCCATCTCCTTACATGTTCTGATTATACGGAGAGCTATCTCACCTCTATTAGCAATTAATAATTTTTTGAACATGGTTTTTAATTGGGATCTATTACAAATAATGGTTGATCAAATTCAACAGGTGTAGAGTCGTCCACTAAAATTTTTACAATTTTACCTGAGATATCTGATTCAATTTCATTAAAAAGTTTCATTGCTTCAATAACACATAATGGCTGACCCTCTGAAATTTCATCCCCAACATTCACAAAATTATCTTTATCGGGTGAAGGTTTTCTGTAAAAGGTTCCAATAATCGGGGATTTAATAGTAACTAAATTAGAGGGTGTTTCAGGTTGAATAACAGGTTGAGAGTCTACATTAACGACTTGAACAGGATCGGGCTGAACGATCGTTTGTTGCGGTTGAACAGGTATTACAGATTGTTTAACAGCTTTAGGGGGGTTATCATCAGAAAAACTCTTTCCTTTTATGTTAATTTTAAAGTCTTTGTTTTCAATTGTTACTTCGTTAACGTCTGTTTTTGAAACAAACTTAATAAGTTGTTGAATTTGCTTAAAATTCATAATAAAATGTATTTAAAAGACGAAAATCGTAAAAAAAGAGTAGAAAAATGAAACAAAATCGTCTTTTTTTTTTAAAAAAACAGAAAAGATCAGAAATTACATATAGAATTTAGTAAAAAAGGACTTTATATACATAAAGTAGCGTAATAATAGAATTATTTTATGTTTTTTGATAAATAATATCGATTTATGTATATATTTTTATGTTTTATTTTCAAATAATTTACTTATTTTGTTTATTTTTTGATTTTTTATGTGTTTTTTTTAAATTTTATGTAATAAAATCTTTTAAAATTAAAATAACAAGCTATTTATTGGTTTATTT
>OZSS01001435.1_pt1 | contig 11033 bp, 10 predicted proteins | sample 1779911 | NCBI WGS metagenome assembly OZSS01 (sample SAMEA2603589, study PRJEB24840) | metagenome | biome: Water; feature: Photic zone; material: Seawater sample | place: Mediterranean Sea | collected 2013-11-12 | depth 10 m | reverse complement strand
CTGTAGGATCGAGCGAAACGTCGGACGTCGTCAATTTACGAAGAAAAAAAAATCGCACGACGTACCTTTGTTGGAGGCTCCCAATCCTCCTCCTCCTCCTCCTCCTCATCATCACCTCCAGGGATCACCAAATCATCATCCTCATCATTTGAGAGATTGAGATCATCATTACCAAAAGGATTCTCGATGTCGTCCATTATGAAGTGTGTGATATGATTGTGAAAAATTTAAATTACATGTAGGTAAGGTCTTTGGGTTAAAGTAGGTAGAAGATGACAGTTTCGCACCAAGAAAATGAGGTCAAAATGATATTCTCGTTTTTTTGAAAAATCCGGGAATAGTTCGGCCTTAGTAAATACTTTGGGCAGAGATGACGCATGCTGGTGCATGCTGCGGACTTCAAATCCGTAGACGTTTCACGACGTAGTAGTTCGATTCTACCTTCTTTGCGTTCTCTTTTTTTTAAATCTCATATCACTATATATGCACGAAAGTATCTTTATCATCACACATATACGGTCTCCCAAAAAAAAAAACATTTTCCGTTGAATTTCAAATTTTGATTTTTGAAAAAAAAAAGCAATGAGTACGTCTCTCTCTCTCTCTCTCTCTCTCTCTCTCTCTCTCTCTCTCTCTCTCTCACTCTCTCTCTCTCTTTCTCTCTTTCTCTTTCTCACTCTTCTCATACATGGTACAGATGGATTGAATAGGAGTCGTGGTAGATCCACACCAACCAAGGGAACGGTTCGAACGCGTCGCGGAACGGGCGATATTCGACGACGCGTCGGATCGGAAAAAAAGATTCAAGCATCTACTGATGAGGATGGTCTGCGCACGGGTCTTGCGATTCGAATGCTTCAACGAAATCCTCGAATGAGTAAGGAACGTCAAAAGGCAAACATTACGATTCGTAAGAGATGGGAGGCGAGACCGAAGAAATCGATAGCGAGAAATAAGAAGAAGAAGAAGGAGAATCAGAAACCGAAAGAGACGGACGAGAAGATTAAGAGAGAGAGACGTGAGCGAGCGTTGGAGAGAGCACGGATTGCGAGAGTTAAATTAAATGAGGAAGCGAGAGAGAGACGAAAGAAGGAGGAATCGAAAAAACGTTTGACACGAAAACGTTTGGAGCGTTTGAAACGATTCGGTCGTGAAAAGAAGAAAACGAAACAACCTGCTGGTGTGGTTGCATCCTATTTGGAACTTCGAAGATTGGCAAAGATCGTTCACAAGAAACCATCATCTTGTGTGAGTCGTTTTCGTGAGTTCACACAGGATACGAATCAGGAGGAGAAACATTCTCGTGTGTTGGAAAAAAGTCGTCCGTCGAGTATTGCAAAGAAGAAGACGACGAACGTCGTACCTTTGATCTCTCGTGATCAAGTCTTGAAAAATCTTAAACTTGATGTGTCTTCCTCTTCAAGTAGCAGTAATGACAATGCATTTGAGGACGATTCAGATGATGATGATGATGTAAAGAGGAAAAGATCGAATCGTGTGAAAGAAGTGAAACAAGTAACGACACGATCCAGTGACAGGAAAAAGATTCGTGAATATATGAAAAGAAAACGTGAAAAGCAACGTGCGAAACAGAAGTTGAAGCTTGAAAAGGAGCGACAAGATCGAAAACGTAAAGAGGAGGTGTTGGAACGTCTTCGAACGCGTTACTCTCATCAGATCTCACCTCGCGTGAGAAGGAAGAGACAAAATATTTTGAAAGAGTCCGACGATGAAAAGAAACGTCTTGTTGTGGAGAATTTTTTGCTGGACGAGACGTCGATCTTAACAATGACGAGTGTAGAGGAGGAGGAGGAGGAGGTTGATTCATCAAGAAATCATGTTGACGACAGCAGTCATGTTGAGGAGGACTCGACGTCGACATCATCATCATCATCATCACTTCTCTCATCCGAAGCAGAGGAAGAGGACGTATCAGCATTGGAAAAATCTGTTCTTGAGCAGCGTCAAAGATTGAAAGGTCGTGTTCACGATCTCGAAAACCTTTTGGCGCGTCTGGAGAGTCGAGTGGAGAAAATTGCACTCAGCAAAGCGGATGAAGATTCCGTTTTGTCGTCTCATGATGATTTTACATCTCGTGATGTTACTGAGGACTCGAAAATAAATATGGTATCCTCCTCCTCCTCGTCATCATCATCAGATGATGATGATGATGATGACACATCCTCTCTACCCGAACACAATTCCAAGTCTCTTGGACTCATCAATGTATCCTTACTGTCCGTGGAGCACGATCATCTTGTCGAAGAGAACGAAGAAACATCTGTGTTGTCCACATCAAAGGAAAATGATTCGAGAAAAAAGACTGAGACATTTCTCCATGATCCGACGAAAACACGAGAGAAGAGTCACTCATTGTCACATGATTCGAAACCAAAGAAAGTCCAAAAAGATCATTCCTTCCTTACTTATATAACACGGAAGAAAGATCCGATTCGACGCGAGGACGATTTTGTGAAGCATGTGTACATGTCTTTGGCAACAACGAGTTCAACGAAGAGGAGGAGTATGGAGACAACCAACAATAACATTTCTGAACTGAGTTGCAGCGAAGTAGCACCGCAACTTCCATTGCCTGATCACAGTGTCGAGGATCACAGTGTCAAGAACAAAATCTTAACTTCTGAGAGCGAGGAGGACGAGCAGCTTGTAGTGCCCGATAGAAAAGATTCCTCGAGTCAAGTGAACGACTCACGACAAGAACAAGGAACGGAGACAATGAAACGAATCTTGGATCGAGAAATACGACGATTGGACCAACTCTCAACGGCAAATGCACACGTACGACAACTGGAGACAGCAGAGTCACTTTGTAACGCGTTGAGATCTGTACGTGGTGTTCGATCATGTCACTCACTTCAACACTCACTTCGTTGTCAAAAGCACTTGAATACCAACTCACTCATATATCTTACTCACTCGCAATAAAATCACTCAAATATGAATACTAATCTCGCGCTCAAACACAGGTACGTAAATCTTTGCACACTCAAGGTGATATCCTGAACAAGGCATGGGAAGATGTCATTGCATATCATGGTGCGACTCTCGCAGCGGAGAATTCGAGACAATTTTTTGATACTGTTCGAGCTGCCAAGTTCGAGCTCGATTCCGAGTTGAGTGCAATTCAAGATCGAGAGAACAAATTAAGACGTAAGAATACTGTTGTTCAGACTGTCGATGAGAGAGAGGATCGTTCTGTTCAGACGGTCCCACAATCAAAGAGAGAAGAGAGAGAGTACGCCGTATCATCATCATCATCATTGGATCGTGCTGTTCAGATCACCCCGCCAAAGAGAAGAGAGAAGGAAGATGAGGAGCCATCAACAAATCATAGGGAACTAACGTCGTCCATTGTGGAGGAGCTTGATCGGAGTGTTCGAGTTCAACTTGCTCGAGATGAGCTGAGAGAGAGTGATGATGAAGTGAAACGCCGACATTTGAATCTACTGCGACGCAGAAAGCTTCTTTCTGAGAAACGAAAGATTGCACAGAAACTCTTGGAGAAGAAGAAGAGAGACGAAGCGTTGAGGAAAAGTGAGATGGCCTTGGATGCGGAGGAGCGTAGAGTGGAACGTATGTTCAAGGAAGCATTGAAGAAGAAGAAAGATCCTGTCATCGATGAGGAACAATCTGTAGAGTATTCGGATTCGGAATTTGATGAGGACGAGGATGAGATTGATGAAGAGGATGATGAGGAGGATGTTAAGGAAGAAAAAGACGAGACAGCAGCAGATGATGAAATTGATGAAAGTGTTCATGATGAAATAGATGAAAGTGTTCATGTATCGGCATCGACACAACAGAGTTCGGTGAAAGAATCATCAATACATGAGGACTCGATCGTCGATACAAGTGAAATCATGACAGATAAATCAATTGATCAAGAGGAAATCGTCTCGAATATTAGTGTCACGGAAAGTACATCACAGTTTCTCAGCGTGGAATCTATTGATGATCGTGTTGTTGTAACAGATGATGATGATGATGATGATAGCGTAATGATCGAGTCACAAGAGGAGTCCATCGATGAGGATTTCGATGATATATCAGATGACGACAATAATGTTTCAGAGGAAAGAAGCTTGATCGTCTCACAGGAGGAATCGATCGATGAGATTCTGGACGAAAGTAATGTCTCGCAGGAAGAAAGCAAGATCGAATCACAGGAGGAATCGATTGACTCGATTGTCAGAGTTGTTCAGGAAAAACCCGAAATAGAATCCATCGATGAGGTTTCTTACGACAAGAGTGATGAGATCGAGGAATCAATCGAAGAAATCAAAGATACTGAGGATATGAAGAGTGTTGATGAAGAAATAACTTTCAATCAGAACAATCCTTCTGAAATCGAGGATTCATCATATGAGGAAGATGAATTCGAAGACACCGAACCAAGCATCTCGTTTCGTCTCGATCATGAAGATAAAAAGACAGATCTTTCTACACAAAGTTTTGAGAACTATGAGAATGATGAGTTTGAGGAAGAGAACACAGTCGCGGACACATTGAGAGAAGAGCTCGTAAAATCCAAACTTGAGCTGAAACGACTACAAAGAGAGCGACTCGAAAAACCAGACGAGGTCAAGATGCTTCGAAAATCACTGTCAGAAGTACGAGCCGCAATCGTGCGAGAAAAGAGAGCACAGAGAAATGTAAGGAACACAACAAAGGCGTTTGATTATGTTGAGGTTGCCCTGTCACCGGGTACGGATGTGAAAGTTTTTGATATATCTCCTTTGGATTCTTTCGATCTCTTGGATGATTTTACATTCGAAGAAGAAGAAGATCATGAGGTCAGCGTTGGTAGTGTGTCGATTCTGCACAGTAAAGAAGATCATATCTCGAGATCCATGCCCGTGTCTGCTTCGAAGAAGCGCGATGAATTGCGACGTATCATGTTTGAGCAGAAACATGATCTTATTGTGGATGCAATCACACCTGTGGAGAGAAAAATCTGTAAGTTTGAGGCGGAACATCATTTTATTGAGAATTGCCAAGTCGAAAAAGAGGAGGAGGGAGTACCAACAATACTTCAAAGTCTTGATCATGAACATCCTCATCACAAGAGTGAGTGTGTGAGTGTTTCTGCGAGTCGTAGCATAGGTGAGAGTGTGAGGAAGCGTGAGTCACACGGTAAGAGAGTTGAGTTGCACGAGACTACGAGTACGCTACATCACGCGGACGATCATGTACACGACGTGGTTCCGAGTGTGTCTTCACCTTCGACAAGATCGATGTTATCAGCAACAGAGCGTTTTGAGATCGAGCATGACTTCATCGAACAGTGTGACGATGAAGATGATGGAGAGGAGGTGATAGAAGGATTGGACCATGAATATCCTCACGACAAGAGCGAATCTTCTGTTTCTGCGAGTCGTAGTGTGGGTGAAAATATGAAAAAGCGTGAGTCACACGGTGAGAGAGTTGAGTTGCACGAGATGACGAGTACGTTACATCACGCGGACGATCACGTACACGACATGGTTCCGAGTGTGTCTTCACCTTTGACAAGATCGACGTTATCAGAAACTGAGCGTTTTGAGATCGAGCATGACTTTATCGAACAGTGTGACGATGAAGATGATGGAGAGGAGATGATAGAAGCATTGGATCACGAGCATCCTCACGACAAGAGCGAATCTTCTGTTTCTGCGAGTCGTAGTATGGGTGAAAATATGAAAAAGCGTGAGTCACACGGTGAGAGAGTTGAGTTGCACGAGACGACGAGTACGTTATATCACGCGGAGGATCACGTACACGACGTGGTTCCGAGTGTGTCTTCACCTTCGACAAGATCGACGTTATCAGCAACAGAGCGATTTGAGATCGAGCACGATCACATCGAACCATGTAAAAACGAGACATTGGAATTCGAAAGTACACACGATTATTTCGAGGACGCAATTTTCGAGGAGGCATGGGAAGAGATTGTGAAAGATGAAAAGCATGATGAAATGGAGAATCTGATGCGAACCTTGGATGACGATCAAGTAGAGCTGAAACAACAGGACTTGGATTTGAGTGCTACTCTTCGACAACCTCTCTATCGTCACAACAAGAATGATGATGACATTTTTGAAGCCTTTCAAGATGATGATGATGATGATGCTACGTACGACTTTGAGGACATGGATCCGTTTGCAGAGAATACACTCGATACGAACAACTCAACGCAGACATTTCACGCACATCATGATTTTACACAAGAGATGATGACATACATTGACCAAGTAGTGTTTGTGTCGAAAGTATTGTTCGCAGTGCAAAAAATGGATGAGAATGAGCTGACACGTCACGCCGAAGAAATCTGTGGATCTGAGCATGTGAGTGAGTTGGAACATTTGGAAGATTTGGAGGATGAAATCATAGCTTCGATATGTTCTGTAAAAAGCACACCGGATTGGCTTCAGAGTAGTAAGGAGGGAATCCTCCAAGCATTGAAGCATCAGCACGATCTTGCAGTGTCACGAAATCTTCCGCACATGAGAGACGATCAAAATGAGGAGAATAACGTTCTACCTCTCGGTATCTACGTTCACGTTGAGAAAACGTTCTATGCTGATTGTGAAGATGAAACACACATTCACAACAAATTTGTTTTCGATTGTATCAACGAGGATCTTCATCGTATTCTTGAAGAGTCAACATCATGTGCGATTCGTCCGGTGTGGAGACGTAGCCACGCACGTCCTGCTCTTTTCCCCATGCTGAGTCGATTTTCCTGTGACAGTGACGTTGTGCTTTGGCTGAAGAATTCCTTTCGTAATGCCGAGCGATCGTGTATTCAAGCTTCCGATGGCTTAGATGAGGGTATGCGCATTGCTGAATTGGTGAATTCGGAAGTTCAAATGTACATGAGACCTGGTGGTATGTTCTGGTTGCGTCGAGATTATGAAGATTACGTCGAGGCGGGTAAAATTGCAGATGATATTTTGGATGAGTTAATTTCAGAAGAAGATGATTTGGTTCTAAGTTAAGAAGTATTAGTAGTAGTGTTATTTTGTCATGTTTTGCGACTTGTTTTATATATAAATATGTATTAAAATTTGAGTAGTGTGGTGGTTTGGGTGGAATAGAGAGTAGTTGGTAGTAAAAATAGGGTGTGTGATCGACACGATCGACACCTCGTCCGGTACGTTAAAACTCAAAGTTTCTCGATCTTTGCTGACCCACAGTCAGGACTGAACTGAATCTTTCCTTCCAAAAAAACATAGAGAGAGAAAAAGAGAAATGACCTCGAACAACAACACAGTTGTAGACCTCGGAGAACTGATGAGAACATTACCATCAGACGGACTGCTCGAAGATGAGGATGAGGATTTTTTGGAACAGATTGTTCCAAGAACCCCGAACATCTCGACCGGTTCGGGCTACGATTCCGACGAGCTGAACTTTTTGAAAAAATTGGAAAAAGTAAAACCGAGACGTGGATCTGTAGCTGAGCAGATTGTTCAGAGAAACATGAGATCACGTGCGCGTATGATGTCCATGGAACGACGTGGATCGACTCAACCGGTACCCTTACCGCCTTCTCTCGTAGATTCCAGAACGTTCGCCAAGAAAGATTCCGTTTTGAACTTTCTTCAAGACGCAATCTCATCACATTTTCTCTTTACTGAGCTGGAGTCGAGGAGTATTTTTCATATGGCAAAGTCCATGCGGTGTCGAAATCTACGCCATCGGACGTATCATCACACCCATGGGTCTTTTCATTGTGTTTCCGTTCTATCGAGGAGGTGATCTGTACGTGGTGTTCAATCATATCCCTCAAATATCACTGTATACTCAAGAATCACGAATATCCTACGTATTACTGACTATTATCACGCTCGAACACAGGTACACAATGCTCGAGCGACAACCTGCTGGACGTTTTGTACCAGAGACGGTACAAAATGTGGGATCTCAAATCATGGCAGGTGTATCGTTCATGCACGAGAAGGGTGTGGTTCATCGAGATCTGAAGATTGAGAACATCATGATCGATGCGGACGGTATGATTCGAATTGTGGATTTTGGTGTGAGCAAACAGTTGGACGGTAGGGACGATCGATGTCACACCATTACGGGTACACCGCAGTACGTCATATAATTTTTTTTTGAAAAAGGAATCAAATTCACACTCGAATATACAGGTACATGGCACCCGAACTTTTGTTCGGATCTGCATATGCACATCCGGTCGATCAATGGGCAATCGGGATTGTACGTAGTGTGTGCTTCGAGTGACCTCGAAGAAGAAGAATACGAATCACAAAGATGAAACATATCAACACAGGTACTCTACGAACTTTTGACTGGAGGTTCTCCATTCTTTCGTGTCGAGGATTATGAATATTCCGGTTCCTTCAAAGCGAGTTTTAAAATTGTAGCCAAGAGAGTGAAACGCTATCGACGTGTGTGTTCTCGATACTCCTCACCCAATCGTTTGATCAAGCACACACTGCGTGAGCTTGAACCTTACTTGACGAGAAAACCTGGTAGTGTAGAACACAACGTCGCAGACTTGATCGTCAAGCTACTTAGTGTTCGACCGAACGCGAGACCTGACGGATTGAAATTGTTTCAACATCCATTCTTCTCCACATCGTCACCTACAAGGGTTCCTCCCACAACACGTTCGGGCTCGAACTTGAGTAGTAAGAAAGAGGCAAAGAAGAAGACCCCGACGGAACATTTTGATGATTTCGGTTCCGTAACGACGAAAGAATTTTTTTACGGGAAGGAATGATGATGGGTTGTTCGTGTTGATTTTTTTATTACGAGGTATTGTTGTGTGTCATTAAAAAAAAAGTTCTACTCCTTCCTCAACCTCTTCATAAACTCAAAAGTATGAGAAAACGAACCCCTCAACGCCATCACAAAACAATAATGGCTCTGTATCAAGTTCCACTCCTCGAACTCATCAAACATTTCCAATCGAAGAACAGGACGAACCACTTTTTGATCCAAGTGTAGATTGAAAACACGAACCATATCGGACACTCGTACGTCCGTGAAACCTCTTTTTTCATACCGCGCTTTTTGAGATTCCAAAGAAGAGAATTCTTTCATTGTGAGGAGATCACAACCACGATGACGAAAATTTTTGATCATCATCGAACCGTACTTATCCTCATGTCGAAACGGTTCGTACGTCACAAAGGCAAGTCCCGACGTGAAGTAATCGTTTGCCCATTCGATCACAGCTGAAGACTCCTTTGGTGGCAAGTACATCAGCGTACCTGTGTGTAAGGGGTGTGTATGAGAACAACATGCATTGAAACGAGGGCTCAAACACTTTTATACGTACACTCGGATATTAATAAAGTAGGAAGATCGGCACGTAATTTACCCTCATCTTCAAGGCATTTCTGCACACCTTTCATGTCACGAAGATCAGCAGACACAAGTACATATCCCTTTTTCGTTAGCAACGAGAGTTCAGATCGACTCTCAATGATCTTACGTTTCGCATCTACCGTATCCTTGAAATCGACTTCGAAAAACGTTACCGCGGAGGAATCGACGACTTTCTCGGATTTCAGCCTCCAAAACAATGTCGACGATCCAGCTCCCAGATTAATTATCTGACATTTTCCCTCTGTCGCGCGTAGAAAATCTCTTGTCGCCGTTTCAATCGCAAAGGTTCTTGCAAACGTACCTGGAGAACTCGATTTTGTATCGAATCGAAGCGACGACGTTTCGTCGTAAACATCGTATACGTACCTCTGTTTATCAAGGGTGACGCTCTACGAACACTCTTCTTCTTCTTTGATGTATCCACAAAATACTTTACAAAATCATCTTTCATGTAACCTCTCTCAATCATCGAATGTTTCGTTCTTAGAGCGTCCCATCCCGTGGAACGAACCGCAGATTCGTTCATTTTTTTTTTGAAAGGTGGTTGAGAAACGGAAATGGAAGATGTGTGTTGTTCTGTTTATCGTGTGTATATGTGTATATAATAAATATCTTGATAAGAAAGAAAGAATGAGATACAGGATTGTGGTATTAAATACACGACGGCTACGACGCCTTTTCGTCAGTTGTTGTTGGAGAATCGTCATCCTTACATCGCGTGTATTCGCACTTCAAAACAACGATTTTTCTTCCGAATCGATAGGCTTCGGGTAAGTCGTTGTGATGGACAAGGTACAAGCGAAGGCCGTTCGATTTGAATGTCACACGAAGCTCTTCATCAAGATCGGCATCTCGACTCTGATAGGAGAGGTATATTTTAGGTGGTGCACCTTTTGAAGCGAGACGCATTTCGCAAAGGGCTTTGAGAGTGCGTGCAAGAGGTTCGACAAGTTCGTAAAGCCACACGACTTCGCTCCCGAGAACGACATCGGGAATCACACCATCTTTCCACACTCCACTGGTCGCTACATGTTTCCAATTCAGACTCTTCACCGTGATATCCGTCCGTCCTACCTTTGACTTGGACCACAAAGCGATCGATGCCTCCGCGTTTCTACGCAACGCTTTGTGACAATATTCCAAATCTGTGAGAACAACACACTTTGGAATATCTGTTGCCGCGGCACTGATACCCACGACACCCGATCCAGCACCAACCTCAACGACTATACCATTATCTTTGCTCTTACCCAAGACAAGCTCGGAATGAGCCTCGATGTACTTTGCAAACACAACAGACGCTTCCCACGTTCTTCTTCCCGTGTCCTCACCCACCAAGTACGAATCCTCTTCCTCCTCCTCATCATCCACACCGCTTTTCTCCTCCTCTTCATCGTCACTCTCCACATCCTCAATCAAAATATTTCGTCCTTTAATCGACAGATCCTTCACATCATACTCCAATCCACCCATCTCGAGTAATCCGTCCAGCGTAGTGAACGGCCTTTCCTTCATCGCGACCTCGCTCCACTCAACCATCCTCTCATCTTTCGACATTTCTAGATTTTTTTCTCTCACACACTTTTCACCTCAAAATCGAAACCGTTCGTCCTCTCTCTCTCTCTCTCTCTCTCTCTCTCTCTTTTTCCTTCTGCACTACTCCGATCCCA
>OZSS01001434.1_pt1 | contig 11035 bp, 10 predicted proteins | sample 1779911 | NCBI WGS metagenome assembly OZSS01 (sample SAMEA2603589, study PRJEB24840) | metagenome | biome: Water; feature: Photic zone; material: Seawater sample | place: Mediterranean Sea | collected 2013-11-12 | depth 10 m | reverse complement strand
ATGTAACTATTTTCTAATGTTTTTTTTAAAAAAAAATAACCTTGTCGATAAATCAGATGCTTTGGTAGGTAGAAATGATCCTATTGAAAATGAATTGTTTCACGAGATTAATGGTCGTAATTTAATGGAAATTCCAAATGATTTTGAATTAATTATACTTGGAATGGGATGTTTTTGGGGTGCTGAAAAAATTTTTTGGCAACTTGAAGGGGTTTATCATACATCAGTTGGGTATGCTGGTGGTTATACTAAAAATCCAACCTATGATGAAGTTTGTAGTGGTTTAACCGGTCATACAGAAGTTGTTAGAGTGGTATATGATCCGAAAAAATTAAATTTAAAAACTATTTTAATTGAATTTTGGGAGGGACATGATCCAACTCAGGGTATGAGGCAAGGCAATGATATTGGCACTCAATATAGATCAGCAATTTTTGTAAATAATTCTGAAAACATAAATGATGTGAAGACTTCTAAAACAGAATTTCAATCTTTACTTCATTCAGCAGGATTTAATGAAATCACGACTGAAATTAAAAATAATGTAGATTTTTATTTTGCTGAAACTTATCATCAACAATACCTTTATAAAAATCCAAATGGTTATTGTGGTTTGGGTGGCTGTGGAGTAAAATTTAATTAAATTTACTAAAGTTATTTTAGATCTTGACCAAAATGGATTGTTATTATATCAAATCTTTTAATTAACTAATAGGGCGATCATGAAAGTAGTAAGTTCTTTAAAAACTCTTAAAGTTAGAGATAGAAATTCTCAAATTGTAAAACGTAGGGGTCGTCTATACGTTATAAACAAGAGAAATCCAAGATTTAAAGCTCGTCAAGGTTAACTGCCAATTAGTAAATAAATCAATATATCGTTCTAGTTTATTCTTAATACGTATTTTCTTATATAGGAATAATATAATGAAAATAACTAATATAGTTGAAAAAACAAAATCCATAAGTTCCAATATTAACAACGCATATATTGATTTTTCAAAAATGACCATAAGTGTTGTTGCTGTTTGTTCTAATGTTATCAAAAATGGTAAGCCCTTAATTGGTTACGGATTTAATTCAAACGGAAGATATGGACAAGGTCATCTCATTAGAGAGAGGTTTGTACCAAGACTATTGGATGCACATACAAAAGAAATTTTAAATGATGAAGGCACAAATTTCGACCCCATAAAGATGTGGAATGTCATGATGAAAAATGAAAAGCCTGGAGGACATGGGGAAAGATCGGTGGCAGTAGGTACTATTGACATGGCAATATGGGATCTTGTTTCTAAAATCGAAGATAAACCACTATTTCAAATGCTTGCTGAAAGATACGGTAATGGTAAACCTAATCGAAAAGTTTTTGTTTATGCTGCTGGTGGATATTATTGGCCAAATCAAGGAATAAATGGCTTAACTGACGAAATAAAAAAATATCTAGATCTTGGTTATACAGTAGTCAAAAAGAAAATAGGAGGAGCTTCTTTATCGGATGATTGTAAACGTATTGAAGCTATTTTAAAAATATTAGGTCCTGAAGATCAACTTGCTGTTGATGCAAATGGTAGGTTTGATCTAAAAACTGCAATTGAATATGGTAAAGCTTTATCAAATTATAATTTATTTTGGTATGAAGAGCCTGGTGACCCTTTAGATTTTGAGCTTCATAAAGAACTATCCAAATATTACGCACATCCATTAGCAACTGGTGAGAATTTGTTCTCAGTTCATGATGCAAGAAATCTTATTAGATACGCTGGGATGAGAAAAGATAAAGATTGGTTGCAATTTGATTGTGCATTAAGTTATGGGTTAGTTGAATATTTAAAAATTATTGAAATGCTTAAAGAAAATGAATGGGATGTCTCAAGGTGTATTCCTCACGGAGGTCATCAAATGTCCTTAGCAATTGCTGCAGGATTAGGACTTGGAGGAAATGAGAGTTATCCTGATCTTTTTCAACCGTACGGAGGATTTCCTGATGGCGTTGAGGTTGAAAAAAGTTTTGTCACTTTACCAGAAATAACTGGAATTGGTTTTGAAGGAAAATCCGATCTTTTTTCAATAATGAAGCAGATGGTCGATTAAATATCAAAAAAATCATTACCTTTATTATCAATTACTACAAATGCTGGAAAGTTTTTTACTTCAATTTTCCAGACGGCCTCCATTCCAAGTTCTGGATATTCTAAAACCTCTATTTTTTTTATGCAATCTAGTGCGACTTTTGCAGCAGTTCCTCCAATGGTTCCAAGGTAAAATCCTCCATGTTTTTGGCACGCTTCTTTTACCTGCTTTGATCTGTTTCCTTTTGCTAACATAACCATTGATCCACCATTTTCTTGAAATTTATCAACATAAGCATCCATTCTTCCAGCAGTTGTTGGTCCAAAGGATCCTGAAGGCATGCCCTTTGGAGTTTTAGCTGGGCCAGCATAATATACTGGATGATCTTTTATATAATTAGGTAGCTCACCATCCTTGTCCAATCTTTGAAGTAACTTTGCATGAGCTATATCTCTAGCAACAATCATTGGGCCAGAAAGATTAACTCTTTTTTTTATTTTACAATCATTTAATTGTTCTAAAATATTTTTCATTGGCTGATTTAGATCAATTTCTGTTACATCTTCCGAAATTTCGTCCAAACTTACATCGGGCAAATATTTACTTGGCTCTTTTTCGAGTTTTTCAACAAAGATTCCATCTTTATTTATCTTGCCTAAAATTTGTCTATCTGCTGAACAAGAAACACCAATTCCAATTGGTAGCGATGCACCATGCCTTGGAAGCCTAATAACTCTTACATCATGACAAAAATATTTTCCTCCAAATTGTGCGCCTATACCCATTTCTCTTGTAAGATCCAATATTATTTTTTCCCATTCTAAATCTCTATATGCATGACCAGATTTTAAATTTCCAGCCTTAGGCAAATTATCTAGATAACGCATAGATCCTAGCTTAACGGTCTTTAAATTAAATTCAGCTGAAGTACCTCCAATAACTACAGATAAATGATAAGGTGGACAAGCAGCAGTACCAAGAGAAACAATTTTCTCATAAAGAAATTTTTTTAAATTTTCAGGATTAAGAGTGGCAGGTGTTGCTTGGAATAAAAAACTTTTATTAGCTGATCCTCCACCTTTTTGTACAAAGGCAAATTTATATTCCTGACCTTCATTAGCAAATATACTGATTTCAGCAGGTAAATTGTTAGCAGTATTTTTCTCTTCAAACATAGAGATTGGTGCCAGTTGAGAGAAACGAAGATTATTTTCTTTATATGTTTTATAAACTCCTAAGGAAAGAAATTTGTTATCATCTGAGTCAGTAAAAACTTTTTCGCCTTTATAACCCATGATTATTGCTGTGCCAGTATCTTGGCACATAGGAAGAACTCCTGATGAAGATATATTTGCATTTTTTAACATTGTTAAAGCGACAAATTTATCATTATTAGAGGCTTCTTTATCTTCAAGAATATCTCTGAGTTGTTTTAGATGTGATTTTCTAAGAAGGTGAGATACATCTTTAAAAGCTCTTTGTGCTAAAAGAGTAAGTGCCTTTGGATCGACAACCAAAATTTCTTTGTTGTTTATTTTGGAAATTTTAATGTATGAGTCTGATATTTTTACGTATTCAGTTTCTTCAACTGAAATAGGAAAAATTGGTGAATAATTAAAGTCGTTCAAAATAATCTCCAACTAATAATTTTATTTCTTATCTCTAAATTCATCAAGAGAGACAATTTCTCCAGATTTTAAATCTGCATCATCCAAATTCGAAATCGCTGGTTTATTAGCATCTGGGCTTTCAATTTTACTTAAACTAGTATTTTTTAAATTATCCTCGATTTTAAATTGAAGACCAAAGCCAACTGAAGGATCAGTGAAAGATGTAATTGATTTAAAAGGAACAGAAATATTCTTTTTTTCACCACTAAAAGATAGAGTTACTTCAAAATGATCTTCAGATGTTTTAAGATCCCAAAATTGGTGTTGAATTATTATTTTTATTTCTGAATTATCGGCATTTTTAAGTTCGGGTGGAACTATTACACTTGGATCATCACCATTAAATGTAATAAAAAAATGACTGTTTCCAATAAGACCAGTTTCTGAAGTTATTTTTAAAACTTTTTTTACTACATTTTTAAGACTTTCCTCAACCAAAAAGTCATAGTCAAAACTTTTAGAATCAGAACCATAATTATCATTATTATTAGTCACTTTTATACCTTATAGTTTTTTTAATTAATACCTTACAATTCTCAAAGCTTAATTTTCAATAAAATTTTAAAGATGGCGAGAAGTAACTTCTCGCCACCAAAGTTTTTCTGTTGCCAGGTAAACAATAACCCCGCCAGTTCTAGCTATAGAACAGGACTAGTTTTCGGTTGCTTTGGCTGCTTACGCTGCTGCAGCTACCGGAGCATAGTTGTCATTTGCAACTATTTAATTTAGTCCGATAACGGTGGTACAATGCCGAGTGAAAGTTTAATTTTTACTACACGCGTCGATCCTATTTCACCCCCAAATAATGGTGGAGGTGCCGGGTACCGCCCCCGGGTCCGCTAAGCTTATTCTAAAAAATGTTTATCACCATAGTCATCGAAATGACTTTTTTACTATACAGTATTTATTTTTTTTATTAAAGAGCACATAATGCTAATATATAAAATTTTTAATTGAGATATTTGTATGAAGCAATATTTAGATTTATTAAGACATGTTTTAGAAAAAGGTGATGAAAAGGCTGACAGAACTGGGACTGGCACAAAGTCAGTTTTTGGTTGGCAGATGAGATTTGATTTAAATGATGGACTTCCATTACTAACTACTAAGAAGCTCCATTTAAAATCAATTATTCATGAGTTATTATGGTTTATTAAAGGCGATACCAATATATCTTACTTAAAAGAAAATAAAGTTTCCATATGGGATGAGTGGGCAGATGAAAACGGTGATCTTGGACCCGTTTATGGAAAGCAATGGAGAAGATGGGATACCCCAGATGGAAGAAAACTTGATCAACTGAATAATATTATTAATGAAATAAAAAATAATCCAAACTCAAGAAGAATGATAGTATCTGCTTGGAACCCAGCAGACGTAGGCAGCATGGCTCTTCCACCATGTCATTGTTTGTTTCAATTTTATGTTGCAAAAAACAAACTGTCTTGTCAATTATACCAAAGAAGTGCTGATATTTTTCTTGGAGTTCCGTTCAACATAGCATCTTATTCAATCTTAACACACATGATTGCTAACGTTACTGGTTTATCTGTTGGTGATTTTGTTCATACACTAGGTGATGCTCATTTATATTCGAATCATTTTGAACAAACTAAATTGCAATTGTCTAGATCTTCTAAAAAATTACCGAAATTAAAAATTTCAAAAAGGCGTTCTGATATAAATGAATTTAGATTTGAAGATTTTGAAATTACAGACTATGATCCGTATCCTAATATTCCAGCACCAGTTGCAGTTTAAATGACAACTAAAAAAAAACTAAAAAATCCAATTTTTTGTATTGTAGCTATGAATGAAAATAGAATAATTGGTGATGGAAAAAATTTGCTTTGGCATTTGCCAGGGGATCTTAAAAGATTAAAAAAAATGACAATGGGTAGTCCACTAATAATGGGCAGAAAAACATGGGATTCTATTGGAAGACCTTTGCCAGGAAGAGCAAATATAGTTTTAACCAACTCTGTCACTTGGAAAGCCGAAGGAGCTATAGTAGTGAATTCATTTAAAGATGCTATAATTAAAGCTGATGAATGGATTGATAATAACATGGAAATTAATCAAAATATTACCCAAAAAAAAATATTTTTATTTGGTGGAGCAGAAATTTATAAAATAGGTTTAGAATACTGTGACAATATTGAAATGACTAAAGTTAAATTTAATTTAAAAACTGGTATAAAATTTCCTAAATTAAATGAAAGCGATTGGGAAAAAACAAAACTCGAACATAATTTACCTAAAAATGGTGTCCCAGAACATAGTTATTGGCATTACAGAAGGATAATTTAAATCATTGAATAATTTGAGGGGGTTGTTTTCTGCTTGTTTGAATTTGATTTAATATTTTAGATCCTACCTCCATATATTTCTTTGAAATAGAGTTATTAGGTTCTTTATGAACAATAGGATTGCCTTCATCAGATGTGGTTCTTAAAGAAATATCTAAAGGAATTTCATTTAAAAATGTTACACCTAATTTTTCAGCTTCGGCTTTTGCTCCGCCATTTCCAAAAATCTCATGTTTTGTATTGCAATTATTGCATTCAAAATAACTCATATTTTCAATGATTCCTAAAATAGGAACATTTACCTTTTTAAACATATTAAGACCTTTTCTCGCATCTATTAGTGACAAGTCTTGAGGAGTTGATACAATTATTGCTCCAGAAAGTTGAACACGTTGAGATAATGTTAATTGAGCATCTCCAGTACCAGGTGGCATATCAATTATCAAAAAGTCTAGGTTTGTCCAGTTTACATCTTTGAGCAATTGTTCGATTGCACTCATAACCATAGGCCCTCTCCAAATAGTTGCAGCATCTTCAGGAACTAAATAGCCAATGGACATTACCTGTAAACCAAACGCAATATGTGGAATTATTTTTTTTCCATCACTCTTAGGTCTGTTGTTAATACCAGTTAATTTTGGAAGGCTAGGACCATATATATCTGCATCCAAAATTCCAACATTATAATTTAATTTTGATAATGACAGAGCAATATTAATAGCAGTAGTTGATTTCCCAACTCCACCTTTCCCACTAGCTACTGCAATAATATTTTTTGCAGGTCTCAACGGTTCATTGATATTAGATTCATTTTTTTTAGTTTTATGTGATGTTAAAATTATTTCTACTTTTTTGACATCATCAATAACATATAATTTTTCTTGTATAAATTTTTTTATTGACTCAGATTGCTTCAATTGTTCTTGAAGAAGTTCAAGAGTAAATGAAATTATATTGTTTTCAAACTTTAAACCATTTACCATTTTACTTTCATAAATGTTTTTTGATTGATTTTGCAAGATTATAGTTCTTAATATTGTAACAATTTCTTCTAATTTTGTATTATTCATTCTACTGGCCCAGAAATAATTTTTAATAAAGGTTGAAATTTATTACTCTAGTGCAAATATCTTATATGAATTTATTGTAAATATCTATATAGCATTCTAAAAGTAATTCAGCCTGGAGTAATAAATGATTATAAATAACATTAATGATAATGGTTCAGGCCCTTGGGGTGGAGGCAATAACCAAAATCCGTGGGGTAAAAGGCCTAACTCTAATGGGACTCCACCTGATGTTGATCAAATGCTCAAAGAAAGCAGAGATAAATTAAAAAAAATGATGCCAACAGGCTTTGGTGGTGGAAAAGGTTTTACAATATTATTATTTGTCTTATTAGCTATATGGTTGATGACAGGTATTTACAGGGTTAATCCACAACAACAGGGTGTTGTTATGAGATTTGGAGAATGGATAAGAACCACACCTCCTGGTTTGCATTATCATCTCCCAAGTCCAATTGAAAAAGTTCTTACTCCTGATGTTACAAGAGATAACAGAATTGAAGTTGGATATAGATCCTTTGGAGGTGCAGCAACAAGTAGAAGAGATGTGCCAGATGAATCAAAAATGATTACTGGTGATGAAAATAATATTGATATTGATTTTATAGTATTTTGGAAAATTGCTGATGCAGGTGCCTATTTATTTAACATCCAAGACCCACCTGAAACTGTAAAAGTTGCAGCACAATCTGTTATGAGAGATATAATAGGTCAAACGAAAATACAAACAGCACTAACCGGAGGTAGACAAGATATTCAATTGAAAGCTAAAAACATGCTTCAAGAACTTTTAAATGAGTATGAAGCTGGAGTTGAAATAAGAGATGTTCAATTGCTTTCAGTTAACCCTCCTTCTGAAGTTATTGATGCTTTTAACGACGTTCAAAGAGCTAGACAAGATAGAGACACCCTTATCAACGAAGCTGAGGCATTTAGAAATGATATCGTACCTAGAGCAAGAGGTGAGGCTGCTCAACTTATTTCAGAGGCAGAAGCATATGCTAGCGAAGTTGTAAATAGAGCTAAGGGTGACGCTGACAGGTTTAATTCAATTTATAAAAGCTATAAACTTAATCCTGAGGTAACAGAGTCAAGAATATACCTAGAAACAATGGAAAAAGTTTTTTCGAGAGTTAAAAAAATTATAATGGATAATTCTGCAAGTTCATCTGGAGTTGTTCCATACTTACCTTTAGATCAACTAAAACAAAAGGGAAATTAGTAATGTCTTCTTTTAAAATCATATCAGGTATAAGTGTCTTAGCTTTTTTACTTGGTATTCTTAGTTCTTTTTTTACTGTTGATCAAACTCAACAAGCATTAGTCCTTCAATTTGGTGAACCTAAAAGACTTGTTAATAAACCAGGCTTGAACTTTAAAATTCCATTCATTCAAGAAGTGACTTATTTTGAAAAAAGAGTTCTGTCCTTAGTGTCACAAGATTCAGAAGAAGTTATTCTGGCTGACCAAAAAAGACTTGAGGTTGATACTTATTCAAGATTTAGAATAACTGATCCGCTTTTATTCTATCAAACAGTAAGAAATGAATTTGGCGCTCGCCAACGTTTAGAATCCATAATTGATTCATCTGTTAGAAGAGTGTTTGGTAAGTTCGAACTTACAGCTATTTTGTCTGATGCTAGAACAAAAATTGTAGAAGATATTGGCGATGAAGTTAATTCTACTATAAAAAAATTAGGTATGGAAATTGTTGATGTTCGTATTCGAAGAGCAGATTATCCAGAGGCAACTAGTCAGAATATATTTAATAGGATGAAAACTGAAAGAGAACAAGAAGCGAAGGAATTCAGAGCAGAGGGTGCTGAAGAGGCTCAAAAAATTCGTGCAGATGCAGAAAAACAGAAAGTTGTTCTTGTTGCAGAGAGCAAAAGAAAAGCAGAAGCTTTAGGAGGTAATGGTGATGGTCTAGCCATAAAAATTTATTCTGATGCATTCGGGCAAGATGAAAATTTTTTTAAATTTTATAGATCTATGCTAGCTTATGAAAATACATTTGCAGACGATGGGACAACAATGTTATTGAGTCCTGACAGTGATTTTTTTAGCTTTTTTGGTAAGCAAGATGGTAAAAATTAATTAATTGTGTTTTTGTTATAAACCAAGAAAACAATTTATTAATTCAGCCTTAAAAGCGCCTTTTTTATATATTTATATTTATTAATGAAAACTTAATGGTGAGTGAATGTCTTACATATTTAAATTTAAAAATAATCAAAAATACACACTAATTATAGGCATTTTAATTATATTGTTTACAAGTTATGTCGTAAACGCAAAAAGTGCACCAGAAACCTTTGCAGATTTAGCTGAAAAATTGAGTCCTTCTGTTGTCAATATATCAACAACTACCATTGTTCAACAAAAATCAAGAGAAATGCCGTCTTTTCCTCCTGGCTCACCCTTTGAGGAATTTTTTAAACAATTTGATAAACCTGAAAATAAAAAAAGAAGAGCCCAATCATTAGGTTCAGGTTTTATTATTGACAAATCAGGTTACGTAATTACTAACAACCACGTAATTGATAATGCTGAAAAAATAATGGTTGTTTTATATGATGACACTTCATTTGAAGCTACTGTGGTAGGTAAGGATCCTAAAACTGATGTTGCTCTCTTAAAAATTGATCCCAAAAAAATAAAACTTAAAGCTGTTAAATTTGGTAACTCTAATAATCTTAGAGTTGGCGATTGGGTTATGGCAATAGGAAATCCCTTTGGTTTTGGTGGAACAGTTACAGCAGGTATAGTATCTGCTAGGGGAAGAAATCTCTCTGGGTCATATGATGATTACATTCAAACAGATGCGTCTATAAATAGAGGTAATTCTGGAGGACCATTATTTGATATGAAAGGAAATGTTGTAGGAATAAATACTGCTATTTTTTCACAATCTGGAGGTTCAGTAGGAATAGGTTTTGCTGTTTCATCGAACTTAGCAAAACAAGTTACTGATCAACTAAAGAAATATGGCAGAACTAAAAGAGGTTGGCTTGGTGTTTTAATTCAAGAAATTTCAGATGAAATTGCTGAAAGTTTGGGAATGAAAGATGCTAGGGGAGCTCTAGTATCTTCAGCAACTGCTGGAGGTCCTGCTGAAAAAGCTGGAGTAAAAACTGGTGATGTTATAATTAAATTTAATAATACTGAAATTAAAAATATGAAAGAACTTCCTAAAGTCGTAGCTAGTACTCCTGTTGGTAAATCTGTACCACTAGTAATCTTAAGAAATGGAAAAGAATTAACATTAAATGTAACGTTGGGTGAGCTTGAATTAGCAGAAAAAGAGAACTTAATAGGTCAAACTTCTAAAAAGAACGTTAAAGCTAAAGAATATGATAAGTTAGGGTTCACGGCAGAAGAGTTATCTGATCAAAACAAGAATAAGTTCAAGCTCAATGACATTAAAACTGGGGTTGTTATCACATCTGTTAAAGATGATAGTTCAGCTCAAAAAGCTGGTTTAAGTCCAGGTATGGTTATAATAAGAGTTGGTCAGATAGAAGTAAATTCTATGGATGTTATAGATAATGCAATTAAAAATGCAGTGAAACAAAAAAGAAAAGCTTTGTTGCTTTTAGTGAAAGTAGAAAGTGGAACCAGATTTGTTGCATTGGAACTAAAATAAAAAAATGCTACTTTATTATATCACTATCTGTGAAGCCTTGAGCATATAACAAGCCTAATAAGCTTGTATTATTGAAATGTATATCGGCTTCTTTTTTAAGGGCTTCTTTACCATAGTAAGATACTCCTAGACCAGCATGTTTTATTAATTCAATATCGTTTGCCCCATCTCCAACACATATTGTATCTTTATAATTAAGATTATATTTTTTAATGTATCTATTTAAGTATTCAAGTTTGGCATTTTTGTCTAAAATTGGTTCCTTAATTTTTC
>OZSS01001433.1_pt1 | contig 11048 bp, 12 predicted proteins | sample 1779911 | NCBI WGS metagenome assembly OZSS01 (sample SAMEA2603589, study PRJEB24840) | metagenome | biome: Water; feature: Photic zone; material: Seawater sample | place: Mediterranean Sea | collected 2013-11-12 | depth 10 m | reverse complement strand
CCATCATGTCGCTTGTGCACAACTCTGCAGCCTTCAGCTGCGTTTCCACCACGTCGCGACCCTGGTTGGAGAAGTGTGGCGTGCAACCCCGCAAGGGGTGTTTCGTGTTGCTGCCACGGAAGGTCCATCTCTTGACTCCTGTCAGTTGGATGGTGAAGTTTTCTTGGAAGTCAGTGTGCCACGAGGTCGTGTGGCCCTTGCGCGAGAAGAACATTTCTATTTCCCCACGCACATTTCTATCGCTATTCGCGTTTGCCCAGGTCGCCACTCCCCACTGCAAATCCTTGAGTATTGCAGGAACGACCAAGTTTTCCAGAAAGGAAGGTGCGCGACAGTAAAGCGAATGTCCCGCGATGTACAACTGATGTGCCTGCTTTGCGTCGGCCACTTTGATTGAGCTCAGGACATCTCCTCCTTGTGGATTCTTGAGCCACACATGGATCTCGTCACTGGCCGAGTTCTCAAGGATCTGCAAGAAGTCGAAGTCGTAGAGTGCCTCTTTGAGCCAGTCGCATCTCGTCGGGTCTCCGTGATGCACGCACGGAGCAACCGTAAATTGATTGGATAAAAATGCTGCGTCACTGCCTTCTCCAAATAAACCCCGCAAGGCCCTTGTCTTGCCGCTAAAATTTATGACACTTCTCGCCCGACGAGCTGCTTTGCTGCTGCGGTGCCCACTCTCCCCCACATTTCTCTTCGTGCCCTTGCGAGTGGAATGCGCCGAGAATACCTGTACATGGGGAGATACACTGTGGCCACAATACATTCGACTACCTCCTGTTGTAAAGAATAAGGGGGAAAAAAGGGCGGAAAGGTCCGGGAAAAGGGGTTGCAGACAATTTGGGCGTTTTTTCTCGTATTGTGTGTAGTGCAGGTACGAGCGATATCAAGCTGCGTTCATATTATACACTATGAGCTAATTTTTGTGGCATTTGGTACGAGAATATGGAGGAGGAGAAGCATGCGGGCAGCGGCGCTCCCCCGCGCAGGGCGAGCTTCAGCTCGATCGTATCTGACGTTATGTCCCGCCGATCTTCCATGAGCCGTGACAGTCGTGATAGCCGTGATAGCCGTGATAGCGAGAGCGACCCCCCTACGGACGTGGACGTATCGTCAGAGAGAAAGAAGAAGTCTCCGAGCAGGAGCAGGCGCAGTGGTAGAGGATCCATCTTAGGGCTCGGCAGCTCGACGAGTTTGGGGAGCAACAAGAGTGGGCGTAGAGGGAGTGGTAGTCGAATACGAAGTACTTCTATGAGGCGTCACTCTGTGCACCAAGACATGGCGGCGCATGCGTCGGTGCGCAGCATCAAGCGGCAATTCTACGGTCTCGAGGTGGAAGTGAAGATTCTTGACAAGGCCAAGAGCTTTGTGGAGCAGTGGAGCGACACGTTCACCTCGGCTGTCATCTTCTTCTTGTACTTCTTCGTGGGATGCCTCTTCTACAGGCATGTGGAGGGGTGGGACTCCTTGACTTGCATGTACTTCCAGGTTGTCACCATGACCACAGTGGGCTACGGAGACTTTTCGCCCACCACCACAGGCAGTCGTATCTTCACTATCGTCTTCATCGTCACTGGTATCGCCATCGTAGGTCGCATCGTCAATGACTTCGCCGAGTACGTCGTGGAGTACGCAGAGAAGAAGGCAGAGCGGCGAGATGCCAAGCGGAAGAAGCTTGACAACGCGGCGAAAAAGAACAAGGAGAGGCTGTTGAAGGAACAAGCACGAGATGCGCAGCCGGAGTCTTCCCAGGGTGAGGCTGCGGCCGCCCCTACGCAGGTACCCCCACCACAACAACCACACTCCCATGCCACCAAGTTATCGCATTACAGCACGAAGATTGTGTTTTCGCTGGGGAGCATCTTTTTATGCCTCTTCATGGGCGCCATCTTCTACTACACGAATGAAGACTGGGACTTTACCATGGCCTTCTACTTCTGCGTGGTCACCATGTGCACGGTCGGTTACGGCGACACGGCACTCACCAAGCCCAGCTCCCGGGCCTTTACGATTATTTACATCATGAGTAGTTGTGTGCTGGTGACGCTGGCCATTGGCAATCTGGCCGGTATCAGCATCCAGATCAAGAGCGAGAAGAAGAAGCTGCGCATGCTGAGCCGCAAACTCGACTTTGACTTTATCCGCGAGCTCGACACGGGCGAGAATGGCATGGACAAGACCATGTTTCTGGTGGCCATGCTGGTGCAGCAGGAGCTCGTCAAGAAGGAAAAGGACGTTGACCCGTGGCTCGCCAAGTTCGACGAGCTCGACATCAACGGCGACGGCGTCATTGACTTTGACGACGCCATCGAGGACCTGCAAAAGGAGCACTACGCGGGCGAGGGAGCGGGCGAGATCCCCACGGACAGCAACGTCCTTGGGAACCTCGGCAACTTCCTCGATCCCTGGAGACAGGCCGGCGCCGAGCCCGACGACATGGTCTACACCGACAACCCGCTCCAATACCCCCGCGATAACGCCAGCGAGGTCTAGGGCGGGGAGGCGGGAGAGAGCTAGCCCAGGGTGCGAAGTTTTTTATGTTGGATTCGGTAGATTCGTATGTCGGATTCGTATGTTGGATTTGTGTGCTGGATTTGTATGTTGGATTCGTGATGTATGTTCTACCGCTGCCATGTCTTCGTCAGTCTCGCATTCATCTACGCACGTAACGGCTCCAGAGAGCCACGCCCATGAGCACGCTTTAGCCGAACGTGGACTTGCTTGCTTGGTGGTTTGGCGGGCGATGCCCGCGGCTCACAGGTAGGGTTTATGCTGGCTTACTTACAGGTAGAGGACACAAAGTAAGTGAAAAGATGATTTCGTTGGCGTGCATCCGTAGGGCGGATGAACAGCCTCTCCGCCACACGTTTCGCATGTGTACCAGCATCCATCCGTCCATCATTCGGCGCCCCCCCCGGCCCTCACGGCTCGACATCAGCACCTCCACCAAGGGCCTTGTTGAGCAAATAGGCGCGCTCATCGTCGTCCTCCACGTCGTAGGACCTGTGAAAGCCGACCATGCACCCCGGCCCGTCGAGGCTCTCTTCCTCGCAACAGTCCCAAAACACGGCTAAGCCCGTCCCCGCGCGCTGGTCTCCGGACCGGCTGCCCAGGTGCTTGCTCACCTCCGCGCCCACCCAGCGCCCGCGATGGAACCGGCAGCTGCGAGGCCCGTTGCTACCAGCCTCGTAGCTCTGCTTGCAGACCCGACATACGCGCAGCCTAACTCCCCCCACCCGCCCACACAACCACAGACAAGCACACACACACGCCACCACCAACGCGCCTCCACGCACCCCCATCCCCGAGCCCGCGCGAGACACCTGCGGATCCCACCTATTTTGTACAATGTGGAGAGCAGCCCTCCCTCACATACAACACCGAGGGCTGGAAAAGTTGCAGCGATCCCTCCTACAATGACACCAGATGTGCGTGCACCCGGCCACGTAGAACAACTCTCCCTCACGACAAGCGCGCGATCTACCCAGGCAGCTCTCCTCACGACAACCAAGCGCGATACGACTAGCGCACGCGATCCCACGTGATCCCACCTACAACACGTAGAACAGCTATCCTCACACCATCAACCAGGAGCGAGAACCCACCTTGGCACGGTTCAATTTCTTCCTCTTGATTCACCGGGAATTCCATTGGAATTCTGCTCCGGATTTTACAGGGGCGTTTTTTTTTTTTTCATTTTTCACGAAATTCCAAATTCGCCTCAGCGGTAAAAACTCCGCTATCGTATAACGGCTAGGATATCTGCCTGTCACGCAGATGATCGGGGGTCGATTCCCCGTGGCGGAGTCAACTTTTGACAAAATAAGAACGTAGTTTTTCATTCCGTTTTCTTTTGAAGGAGAAAGTGCCGGGGGGAAGATCAATCTTCCGCTCTGCGAAACTGGGTGAATAAGTGAAGGGCCACAGTTCCCTGGCGTACACTGTTATTTTGACGACACTAGGCCCAAAGAAGGGTTTCACAAGAATATAGAATGTTGGCGGTAACCACGCGTCTAGATCTGTTCATATTTCTTCTAATTATAGATAGAAATATCTCCTGGGGTCGCGCAAAGTAGACGAGACAGCGCTGAGCTTCTAACACCAATTCAATTTAAAATGTCATCGCGAAGTGTTGACATAACGGTGGCAATTTGCAATTTGGTGAAGGATTTCGCGCAACTAACTAAAAAGGATCATTTATTCGAGGTGATCAATGATGATGATGATGATGATGATGATGATGATGATAATGATGGTGGAAATCTAGACGAAAATTCAGCTATCAAATCTATTTTACGAGAATGCGATAAGCAGGAACTGAGAGAAGTGGAGTACTTCGCAACTGAGCTTCTAGCTAGCGTTAAGGTTGCTCGTAAGTGGGCGCTTTTACCGAAGAGCGGAGATTACAAGTGCATTTTCCAGGACAAAAATAGAACGTGTCAATTCTTTGAATCTCGAAAGAAAAAGAAAAAGATCACGAAGATAGAAAAGCAGAAGAAGACGAGAAAAATAATTGATGCAGACGAGGATGAGGACGAGGACAAGGATGAGGATGAGGACGAGGACGAGGACAAGGATGAGGATGAGGACGAGGACGAGGATGAGGATGAGGATGAGGATGAGGGGCTTTACTTCGAATGCGAATGCGGAAGATTTAAGGTATGCCATGGTCCTGCTTGCAGGCCTCGTGACAATGACGAATCGGATGAAGAGGATTCTGAGGAGTTAGGGAATGAAGAGAAGTTTTTGCAGGAATTTGGAATAGAGTCTTGCTCGTGTATACACTATTATTGCCCGGAATGTCCTAGTAAACGAGGGCACTGCGTAGATCACGATGGCGTTTCACAGAGGTTTCGACCATTACTATGTGAATCGTGTAATGAAGGTGGCGATCACAACATGTTCCTTTGCGATGACTGCGCCTCGGGGTCGAGTTGGTGACGAGGCTGAGTCACAGTGCTTTATCATGTTAACAAACACACACATTTAACAGAATCTATCAAGTCGCATCGTTGACCAGGTTATCGTCAATCATGGGCAGCTCCTGGTAGGGCTGGTCAACCTCGCCTAGGCCGTACCACGCCGTCTCATCCCCTGGGTACCACTCTAGCACCTGATTGTAGTAGTAGTAGTAGTCTGCTCGGGCCAGATCCCACTTGCGTTGACTCCCTCACGCGTACAATTAAAGCTTGTGGGCTGAAAGAAATCGCGCCTTGTGCGGATATTATATATTGTATCTTCGTGACTGTGGATATTTACAGTAACGTTTTGATTCCGAGACGTACGAAAATCGTCGGTTCGTCAAGAACACTTCGCGAGCAATATATCATACCCACCCCACCGGACTTCCAAGATTCCAAGATGATTCTTCCAGCTGGTTTAATTTCGGAGTTTATCCACTCAGTCTGCCACGTTTTTGTTGCGCTTCAAGGCTATATTTCAAATATACCTCTTTTAGTACGCCTTTTTAACAATGGGAATCTGTGGATCTGTACCCCTCACTGAGGACGAAGCAAAGAATGAGGCTGTTGTGAAGGAGATCTTCAACATCTGGGGCGGAGCTATGATGTCGAAGGATCCGTCGAAACTCGACGCATTGAAGCCTTATGGCACCGATGGAATGACCTTCGACTCCACCATGAAGGAAGTGGAGGCAACCAGGGAGATCTTCACGATCGAGCCTGGAGCGGATAACTGGGTCGCCTTCATGAAGGACATGTAAGTAAAACAACGCCCTCCCTCGGAATTAATTGTATGCCATAGCTGTGTAGAGACGTTTCAAGTGCCGTGTTGCGTTTTGCTGACATTTTCTTTACACTTTCGCGTCTTCACTTCTTTATTTTAGCTTTATGACCCGCAAGATGGAGCCTATCACGGCCACCTTGCTCCCCTCTGGATCTTTCATGCAGGGTCTCAATGCATTCGGCAGCGAGGTGACCTTCAAGAACGTCCTTAGGGGATACAGGGTCGAGACACTTGGTACCGAGTACACGCAGGACAAGCCTTTCATCGAGCACCATAAGCTGACCTTCACTGCTGACAACAAGATTGCCAAATGGGATATCACCACCGACAAGGCCCTTACTGAGAAAATGGGCCCTATCCTTTGGAAGACGCCTGCAGCCACCAAGTAAACGCCTCCACATTTTGAAGTGGAATCGGCGAGACGCACTGAGGTCTCCAGCGTAGCAATTTTGATATCTATTGAGAGAGAAATATGACACGCGAGTAATGTGGCCACCAACATTTGTCTTTTTCTTCAGCACGGCTCATTGAAGGTTTTCGTCATTTCATTGAATTTTGTTACAATGTCTTCGAGCATTACACGTACTTTTTACTTTCCAGCATGGAATTTCGACCAACACTCCTTGCCCTTTTTTCCCACACAGAGTGCCACCACGTTATCATTAGTGTCAGAACAACCCGTACAATACTTCGCTGTCTTGTCGTGACATACTCTACATCTTAGCTGGATGCAACTGTTCTTACCTGCATACTTATTGTGTCATTATTGGTTTTGCGTTATGCTGGTGTCCAGTTCTGTCAGAGTCACGGGAGGGTGAAGAGAGGCTAAAATTAGAAGTGCTCAAAACATAGACAGATGAAGTTACTTACCTCCTCCTCGTTTTCCAAGTCGTCGTCATGAGCCCTAAGATTCATGCCCGCTTCTAAGAATTGGTTAAAAACTAATTGACGCGCCAAACGACCCACAAAATATGTGAAGTCTCGGGGGTCCTTCCTGGCCTGCTTCATCTCCAGTTTGTAAGCATAAAATGCATCCACTATGCATATTCCTAGTATGGTAGTGAAGATACGATGATACCACTTACGTGTGACCCAGTTTCGCTCCATTTCTAGCGACCCTTGGCGATAATGATCGTGGACATCGATGGCTGAAAAGCAGCTGAAAAACTCCTCAACTAGAGAAGGTCGCGGTACCTCCTTGTAGGACACTATGGTGTCGTACTCGTTGTTAACGATCACTCTTCGATGTCTCTTGCGCCGGCTTGGTTCTGCGGCAACCGTACACCCGCAGCTACTTACTATAAACTTGGCCCTCCGATCGTACCACCCCAGGGCGTAAATGGGCTCATGCTCACTTCCGTCGGGTGCAACGTTTGATTTCAGCAGTCGCCAGCCCCCGCGAGGTAGCGGACGGCCTCGTCCATATTGATCTTCGAAGGATGCCAAGTAGCGCTTGGGAAATTCTCGACTTGCTGTCTTCACACACCCCATGAAGTGCAGGCTGTGCTTGCGCAACTCCAAGCACGTCCTCACTGACGAGAAGGCGGAGTCGGCGTGAATGACCCTGCCTGAGCCGAAATAAGGCTGCGAAAGCCGCAGCGTGATCGCTGTACCTTCCGATCCGACATCAGCAAAAGGTTTTTCTCTCTGTCTGTCCTTTCCCTCCATTATGTCAAGTCTTAGTATGATGTTACTTTCGCCGTCCGCCAATGCCTTCCTCTCGGCGCCCACTCCTTCCGGCTTTCGAGCTATTTTCGTGACATGTGGTAGTCCCTCGGCACTATACTTCCCTTCAGCACCCCGCCATGCACTCATGACTTCATCTACCACCATATGGCCGCCCGGAACTACGGATGTCTTGCGATTCTCGTTGAAGGCATCTATCAAGCAGCGAACCGCTCTCCAAGGATCCTGAGAATGCTAAAGTGAGTGAAATTTTGTTGAAAAAGTGATTTATACATGCACTTACCTCTCCTACATCTTGCTCTCCGACTGGATCTGCAAAGCGAAGGCATTCACGTATTTTTAAGTATCTTTTCCTCGACATTTTCAAGCGCTGAGAGAAATTTCCGCCATGGTACACGGTCTCTTGATCTTCAGGACTCTTCCAGTACGACTCAATACCACCTCTTTGTGGCTGTATGCACATAGTTAGCTGCACTCCCATCCATCGGAACAATTCTCCTTTCGATACGTTTCCAACATATCCGCGATTCACCATCTCCTTGTTTGTCTGCTCCAACATCGACTGTACTACTTGGAGCGGAAAGAAATGGAGAAAATAGTCCATTGGGCCGCGATCATCTAAAGGCGTTAGTTGCTCTAGTTGTGTCCAAGCTATATGCGAAGGATTTTTGTACTTGCTGTTGACGGCGGGGTCGATATCGAGGTTTTCCTCCACCTTCCACACCCTGCCATGTGGTTTCAGAGAGTCATTTATAGCTTCCTGTGGAGCATCATCGACTCCATCAGCTGCCTGGGCAAGCTGATTGAGTGCATCATCATTGCTATAAAATGGGCAATGAAAAAGAAAAAGAGTTAATTCCAAGCTATGTGTATATACGCCCCACTTTCTTCATCACTTTCGAGCTCACCTTGGCACTTCATCCCCGCCTTCATCGGACGATTCTTCCTCCTCATCCACACTTTCCGCTTCGCTACTACTGCTCGACTCCTCGCCACTAATGTATTCCGTCACGACACGGGCGCTACTGGACCCCTCGACTCTCTGTTTCTTGCGAGAAGGCCCCTCGAGGCCGAGAAAGTCAGCCTCAGAGCATATCTTGTTTTTAGCGCACTTTTCCACCCTACCTCCTTGCCATGTGACTATATAACGAGGCAGTTTATCTGAGTAATCTATAGAAGTAACCACTCCTTGCCTGCCGTTGAATGTAGACGCCTTGCATCGCACAGAATCCCCAACTTTGAAGTGAGCTGTAACCATCGTTCTAGAAGCAATGAAGTGCGTTTTCTGACTTTGAACGATTGTATCTCATGATGATTGAGGTCTCTGAAAATTCTGTACAGTACGATCGAAAGATCTCGACGAGATCTCTCTAAATAAGTAGTTTAAACATGATGGGGGGAGAGTCCAGGGGATAAAAAGTTGGTGTAAAAACTGTCCTAGAAATGGGACAAATGTCCTAGAAAAGGGACAGAGGGCGAATAGAGATTAAAAAATCCTGGGGGAGGTTTTTGCAAGGACCAGTTTTTTGGTGGTTGGGATGCTAGATATTCACGTATTTGACTTTATGCGTTTCCAAATTGTTCTGCTTGTGAAATAGTATGACCACATATTAGCGGTGTTTTATGTATTGTGTAGTGTAATGGTGGTTCTTATTACAAACATAAGTATAAATTCAAAGTAAGCAATATCTATCATTTTTCATGTCTTACATTTGTTCCAAACCTATTGGTGTAGAAGATGATGACGCACTTAGATATCCATTACCCTCGACGTCAATAGTAGTCAATTTATCTTTGATTTTCTTGGCTACTACATTAGAATTTTCTATAAGTTTTTGAGAGACGGTCCAACGATTTTACTCGTCTCCTGAACAAGGAATGAGTTGACTGGGAACGTATTGGCAAGGTGATGTACTCTGTGTACTACTAGAGACACTCTTGCCCTTACTATGGCGAATGGCCTCAATGTAAAGCAATATCGAAGGCCCTTTTGCGTAACAAGGTCCACAAGAGCTCGAGGAGAGAGAAGTTTTGTATCGGTAAATTCTTTCGTGATTATCGTGTAGATTCCCCCTCCATCTCACCCTTCTTGCGCTTCCTCTTTCCCTCAGGAGCCCTCTTGTTCTCTGTCACGTAGAAGCGCTGGAACAAGGCGATGGCCTCATCCCCTAGCACACCAGACTCAACCTTGTACATGTGATAGTCCGCCAAAGTCTCTGCGTCTTTGTTCACGGTTAGAATTGAGCCATTCCCCCCGAATCGCTCATTCGCACAGCCATAGACGACCCGCCTCACACCGAGTCGACTCAAGGCGGAAGCACACATGATGCACGGCTCGCACGTCACGTAGAGCTCTGCGTCGCGGAACTCACTACTCTCAATACCGTTGGCGATGGCGTTATTGATTGCATTCATTTCTGCGTGGGTCGTACCGTTCCTTGTTACGTCCGTCATGTTGCTCCCTTGCGCCAGAAGTGAGGTACCGTCGGCAGCCACAAACACGCAGCCCACAGGGATTTCCGACTCCTTCAAAGCATTTTCCCCACAAGCCAGAGCATGCTTCATCCACTCTTGGTCCCTCTCCTTGTTGCTCGTCATCAACGCTTTGCCTTACCAATGCCCGCAGTACAATTCGACTCGTCTTGTTTAAAGCAACTATTGTGCTTTATGTACTTCTTTGAAGATATAAAGACATATATTACAATCTTTTTGAGAATATCATCTCTTAATTTTGCAAGAGATCAGCGAAACAAAGCATGAAAACTAAAAAGTAAAAAGTGAAGACGTCGAGGGGATAAACTTCGACCTTCGACCTGCACATCCATGGCGAATTTATAAGCGCCTAACGCTCGTGCGTGGAGCCAAAAGAGTATTGTACACTCTCAATACGATCAAACGTGCCGTTCTAGTAACAAGATTTACAGAATCACGCACAGAAGAGAAGAAGGAGCAATATGAGGTGTTATAAGGCCAAAAAGTGGGCTTAAAAGGCATGATTGGGTCGCAGACTATTGACAATATTGCATTAGTGACGATTGAGGAGTTCATAAGCAGGAAAGTACCAAAGGAGAGTAAATATGCCGAGGGAGACTCTGTGTGCAGCGTGTGTGCCGTAGTGTGTCAAGGTGCACATGTGCGGGAAATAAAGAGTCGAAAGACGGGAAAGACGTACTACTTCCTAGAGTTCAATATTAGAGATCATAGCTGTAGCGAAGTTGTGGGCGTGCAGCTCTGGGGCAATTTCACACGATTCAACCAATTGAAACACAGAATCTTGCACGGAAGCGTAGTCTTATTGCAGTCCGTGTCGTTGCACGACGATATAAAGCGGGAGAATCGCCTCACAATCCAGGAGCAACGATATGGCTACTCATCGCACACATATGTGGATTAGCAGCGCGCAGACAGCAAAAACTCCAAAAGATTCGTCCTTGACCGCGCGGACCCCTCCACGCCTGCTATGCGGCTATACAGGGGAAGATTCGACGCTTTGCACGATCGCCTCACGGCTTTGTTCGAGTGGAAGGGCAAGATCCCTCTCTTGGATGCCCCTCCCCGCTCTTCAGCGCGGCTTGTGTTCTCCTTTCGAGAAGCTGCCACGACCGCTGCTTCTACAG
>OZSS01001430.1_pt1 | contig 11059 bp, 11 predicted proteins | sample 1779911 | NCBI WGS metagenome assembly OZSS01 (sample SAMEA2603589, study PRJEB24840) | metagenome | biome: Water; feature: Photic zone; material: Seawater sample | place: Mediterranean Sea | collected 2013-11-12 | depth 10 m | reverse complement strand
ATGATGGAAATATAATGGCATTGAGACATAAGGGTTATAAAAATAATTTTTAATATGAAAATAAATGAAAAATAACTATATTCGATGTGTGAAAAATTTGTTAAAAAATATCTGGTGGCAAGTTAGTAAAAACTAGCGCAGCATTGATTTTTTTTAAATTTTAATTATAGACTTGTCAATGTGACAAGTCTTTTTTTTTATGTACAGATTAAATGCAAATATTAAAAAGTTAATTGTAGATACTGATACCCCAGTAAGCATCTACTTGAAACTTCGTGATTATTATCCGAACTCAATTCTATTGGAAAGCAGTGATTATGGTGCGAAAGACAATAGCTATGCTTATGTGTGCTGTAACCCTATTGCTGAATTCGATGTAAAAAATAATATGATTAGAACCTCTTTTCCGGATAATAAATCAGAAAAAAAATCAATTGATGAAAATTGTGACTTACTAATTGAATTAAAATCATTCATGCAAAAGTTTGATTTAAAATGTGACATAAATTCTAATAATAATTTTGTTACTAAGGCAATATTTGGATATCAAAGCTACAGCTCAGTTGAATATTTTGAGAAAATAGAATTTGAAAATTTTTATGAAGGAGATGAAATTCCAATAATGAAATATAGACTTTATGAAAATATTATAGTGATAAATACATTTAATAATGAGGCACATGTAATTTCATATAACATTGACAAAAAAATAATTAGTAAAATAATTAGTCTAATAAAATCTAAAAAAATAAATCAATTTAAGTTTAAAACTAATGGCAAACTGGAGTCTAACATTGATGATGATGAGTATAAAAAAATGGTTGAAATGGGTATTAAACATTGTATGAGAGGCGATGTTTTTCAGATCGTTTTATCAAGAAAGTTTTGTCAAGATTTTAGTGGAGATGAATTTACGGTCTACAGACATTTAAGGTCTATCAACCCCTCACCCTATTTGTTTTACTTTGATTATGGTGACTTTAAAATATTTGGAAGTTCACCTGAGGCTCAACTAATTATAAATAATAAGAAGGCTGAAATTCATCCAATCGCAGGAACTTTCAAAAGAACTGGAAACGATAAAGACGATAAAATAAAGGCGACAAAATTATTCAAGGATAACAAAGAAAATAGTGAGCACATGATGCTAGTTGATCTAGCAAGGAATGATCTTAGCAGATCGTGTAGTAATGTTAAGGTAGAAAAAGACAGGGAAATACAATTTTATTCTCATGTCATTCACCTAGTTTCTAAAGTTACTGGCAAACTCAAAGTTGAAAGCAACAAAATAATAGGAGAAACATTTCCAGCTGGGACATTGACGGGTGCCCCTAAGCATATGGCAATGCAACTAATTGAAAAGTATGAGAGTTCAAAAAGATCATTTTATGGTGGAGCAATTGGTTTTATTAGTTTTGATTACAATTATAATCATGCCATAATAATTAGATCTTTCTTAAGTAAAAATAAAAAATTATATTTTCAAGCAGGTGCTGGAATTGTATCCAAATCTTCAAAAACAAATGAATTAAATGAAGTCTACAATAAAGTTAGGGCTTTGAAAAAATCAATAGAACAAGCAGAGAATTATGAATAAAAAAGTATTAGTTATTGATAATTACGACTCTTTTACCTACAACTTGGTCCACTACATGGAAGATCTTGATTATGAAGTTAGTGTTGTAAGAAATGATGAATTTTCAATGGATTTTGTAGAAAAATTTGATAAAATATTAATTTCTCCCGGCCCTGGTATTCCAGACGAAGCTGGTCAAACAAAAGAGTTAATAAAAAGATTCTACTCAACAAAAAGTATAATGGGAGTTTGTCTAGGCCACCAAGCTATTGGAGAGGTTTTTGGAGGAAAACTTAAAAATTTGGATAGTGTTTTTCACGGTGTTGCAACAGATATTAAAATAGTTTCAGAGGACAAGGTTTTTAAAAATATTCCAAAGAAAATTAAAGTAGGAAGATATCACTCATGGGTTGTTGAAAAACTAAATGATAATTTAGAAGTTTTAGCTTCTGATAATGATGGAAATATAATGGCATTGAGACATAAGGATTATAAAGTCTGGGGTGTGCAATTTCACCCTGAATCTATATTGACAGAATATGGTAAGGATATTTTAAAAAACTGGTTAGAGTTATAATGAAAAAAATTTTAGAAAGATTATTCAATCACAGCTACTTGAGCTATGAAGAATCAAAAAAGATTCTGAAAGAAATCTCATCAGGTAAATATAATGATAGTCAAGTTGCATCGTTCTTAACAATATTTAAAATGAGAAATCCCTCTGTACAAGAAATTGAAGGTTTTAGAGATGCTCTTTTGGATTTGTGTATCAAAATAGATTTAGGTTCAGATTTTGAAACAATTGATTTGTGTGGTACAGGAGGAGATGGAAAAAACACATTTAACATATCAACGATTTCATCTTTCGTGGTGGCTGGTGCTGGATATAAGGTTACAAAGCATGGTAATTATGGGGTTTCATCAAATTGTGGCTCTAGTGATGTTTTGGAATATCTTGGTGTTAGATTATCAAACGATCAGGATTACCTAAAAAAATGTTTAGATGTAGGAGGTTTTTGCTATTTACACGCTCCCCTATTTCATCCTGCCATGAAAAATGTAGCTAGTGTCAGAAAAGAATTAAAATTTAAAACATTCTTTAATATATTGGGGCCATTAGTTAACCCTTGTCAACCTAAAAATCAACTAAGTGGAGTTTATAACCTTGAAATCGCAAGGTTGTATGGTTACGTTTTTGAAAATACTAATAAAAACTATTCAATACTTCATTCTTTAGATGGATATGATGAGATTTCTTTAACTAATGATTTTAAATTATTATCAAGGAATAATTCTTCAATCAATTCACCTGATTACTTTGGTTTTGATAAAATAAATCCTAAAGAAATTGAAGGTGGAGTCGAGATTAAAGATTCTGTAGATATTTTTATAAAAATACTTGAAAATAAAGCAACAAAAAGTCAAACCAATGTTGTTTTAGCAAATTCAGCAATTGCAATACAAACAATAACAGAAAAGGAAATTGGTGAATGCTTATCGATTGCAAAAGAATCAATTGAATCAGGAAATGCACTAAATAGTCTAAAAAAAATTCAGACTTTAAGTTTATGAATATACTCTCAAAAATAGTATCAAAAAGAAAAGAGGAAACCAATCTACAAAAAAAGATTAGAGGTCTTGATGAAATTAAATCATCTGAAAGTTTTCACAGACAAACTTATTCACTTTCCAAAAAAATAAAAGAAAGTGAAATTTCAATTATTGCTGAACATAAAAGAAAATCACCGTCAAAAAAAGAAATAAATTTTCAAACCCCCAGCCACAAAATAATAAAAGGATATGAGAAAAATGGAGCCTCTGGAATATCAGTTTTAACTGAAAAAAACTTTTTTTCAGGTTCAGAAAATGATCTTATTCTTGCTCGTAAACTTACAGATCTACCAATATTAAGAAAAGATTTTATAGTTGATGAATACCAAGTGTTTGAATCTAAGTATTTAGGTGCTGATGCAATCTTATTAATTGCAACATGCTTGACAGACATAGAAATAATCAAACTTTCAGAATTAGCTAAAGAATTAGATTTGGATGTTCTGGTGGAAATTCATTCTAAAGACGAACTAAAAAAAGTTTGTATTGATAGTGTAGATATAATCGGAGTTAATAATAGAAATTTAAAAGATTTTTCTGTTAACGTAAAAAACAGTATCGAGATTGGGAAAGAAATACCTGAATCATTTGTTAAAATATCTGAAAGTGGTTTATATAAATTTGAGGAATTGAAAAGATTAATTGATTTTGGTTATGATGGTTTTTTAATTGGAGAATTGTTTATGAGGGAGGTTGATCCGGGATACAAATTAGGTAATCTAATAAATCAAATAAAAGGTGAAAGTTAAGGTTTGTGGATTAAATAATAAGTCAGACTTTTCAAGTCTAAGTAAACTGAATATTGATTTTTTTGGTTTTATTTTTTATGAGAAATCCCCAAGATATTTTTTTGATCACCCAATTGATATGCATAAAGACTTAAATAGTGTTGGTATTTTTGTAAATGAATCAATAAAAAAAATTTATGAAATTGTCGAATCATTATCACTAAAATACGTACAGCTACACGGTGACGAAGATGTGAAATATTGCAAACAGATTCAAAAAAAATGTAGAGTAATAAAAGTATTTAGAGTTGATGAGAAAATTAGTATTGATTTAATTAAGAAGTTTTATAATTGCTGTGATATTATACTTTTTGATACTTTCACAAAAAAGTATGGTGGAAGTGGTAAAAAGTTTGATTGGGATATTTTAATAAAAAATAAAATTGAAAAAAAATTTATCCTAAGTGGTGGTATTGATTTTGATGATGTAGAAAAGATAAAGTATTTAAGAGAAAAAAATAGTTTTTTTTATGGCATAGATTTAAATAGCAAATTTGAAGTTAGCCCTGGGAAAAAGAATATTAAAAAAATTAATGAATTTTTAAAAAAATTGATATGATAAATTACAATGTAGATAAAAAGGGTTTTTATGGTGACTTTGGTGGGGCATTTGTTCCTGAAATGCTTTATCCAAATTTAAATGAATTGACTTTACATTATATCAAAATTTCAAAATCAAAATCATTTAAGAAAAAATTTGATCAATTACTAAAAGATTATGTTGGTAGACCAACTCCACTATATTTTGCACAATCACTTTCGGAGAAATTTAAATGTAAAATCTATTTGAAAAGAGAAGACTTGTGTCATACCGGAGCACATAAGATAAACAATACAATAGGTCAAATTCTTCTTGCCAAAGAATTAGGGAAAAAAAGAATCATTGCCGAAACTGGGGCTGGACAACATGGTGTTGCAACAGCAACCGTATGTGCATTACTAGGTTTTAAGTGCATTATTTATATGGGTGAAGTTGATATCAAGAGACAATCTCCTAACGTAGCTAGAATGAAAATGTTAGGCGCAGAAGTCAGACCAGCAAAATCTGGAAGCAGAACATTAAAGGATGCAACAAACGAAGCAATAAGAGATTGGATTAGCAACCCAGTTGATACGCATTATATAATCGGGTCTGTTGTTGGTCCTCATCCTTTTCCAGATATGGTTGCAAGATTTCAATCAGTTATTGGTTATGAGACTATTAATCAACTGCAAGAATTAGAAAATCAATCAAAACCTGATTATGTGATAGCCTGTGTTGGAGGTGGTAGTAATGCGGCAGGTATTTTTTATCCATTTTTAAATGATAAAAATGTTAAAATTATTTGCGTTGAAGCTGCTGGTAAAGGAGTCAATACTGGAAAAAGTGCAGCAACATCAATTTTAGGAAAAGAGGGGATAATTCATGGATCAAAAACATTACTAATGCAAACAAATGATGGTCAAATTACTGAACCTTACTCAATTTCAGCAGGGCTTGACTATCCAGGAATTGGCCCAATGCACGCCAATCTTTACAAAAGTGGCAGAGGGGAATTTATTTCAGTAACTGACAAAAAAGCAATGGAATGGGGATTGTTACTTTCACAGATGGAAGGAATCATACCAGCGATTGAAACTGCACATGCATTTGCTGTTTTAGATCAAAAAAAGTTCAAGAAGGATGATATAGTTGTATTTAATTGCTCAGGACGAGGTGATAAAGATTTAGATACTTTTATTGAATATTTCAAATTATGAAACATCTAACATCCCTAATATTTTGTTTGACATTATTCTTTCTATCATGTGATGATAAAAAAGTAACCTACAACAACGAAGATTTAAATGTACTATTCATTATCGCAGATGACCTAAACTGTGATTTGGGATCATATGGTCATTCACAAGTTATTAGTCCCAATATAGATAAACTAGCTAAGAGTGGAGTGTTATTTTTAAACGCTCACAATCAATTTCCATTATGTGGTCCATCTAGAACCTCCCTAATGACTGGAATGTATTCAAATCAAACTAAGCATACTAAGCTGGATGTTGATGTTCGTCAAACAATACCCGATGTCATTACTTTAGGTCAACGCTTTAAACAAAGAGGCTACACATCTGTAAGAATTGGAAAAATATATCATTATGGTAATCCTGGAACTATAGGTACATCAGGGGCACAAGATGATATTAGTACTTGGACATATACAATTAATCCTTACGGTCGAGACAAGGAAGAAGAATACAAAATAAAGACTCTCAAACCTAGGCAATACGGTGGAACATTGAGTTGGCTGGCTGCTGATGGGGAAGACGAGGAACAAACTGATGGTATTGGTGCTTCTGAGGCTATTGAACAATTAGAAAAGTTTTCAAAAAATGGAAAAAAGTTTTTTCTAGCAGTTGGAATGTATAGACCTCATACACCATTTGTTGCTCCAAAAAAATATTTTGATATGTATGATCAAAATAAAATGGAAATAACTTACTCCGGCAGTTCAGATGAGTATCTAAGCACAATTCCTGAACCTGCTCAAGCTTCAGTAAGAAGGAAAAAAGACCAAATTAAACTAAATTACCCTGAACATAATCAACTTGCTAAAGAAATCAAGGAAGCTTATTACGCAACAACAACATTTGTTGATGCTCAAATTGGAAGAATATTAGAGAAACTAAAAAAAACTGGTCTTGATAAAAATACTTTAGTTGTTTTTACATCAGACCATGGATATCATTTGGGTGAACATGGTCATTGGCAAAAACAAACCTTATTTGAAAATTCAACTAGAGTACCATTGATATTTTCTGGACCAAAGGTTCCAATTGGAGTAGTCTCTAACTCACCTGTTGAACTTATTGATATATATCCAACATTGACAGACCTTACTAAAATTGAAACCCCATCTCATGTTGTTGGTAAAAGTTTAGTACCCATATTTAAAGAAAATGATTTTAAAGTTAGGGAAAGTGCACTTACAAGATGGAAGGCCTCTCAACATAAAAAAAAATTTGAAGGCTACAGTATAAAAACAGATAGATATAGACTTACAATGTGGGGCGAGAATGGCAGTGATGGTTTTGAGCTTTACGACCACCAAAATGACCCTGAAGAATTGATCAATCTTGCAAATACGATTGAAAATAAATTAATATTGGATTCATTGAAAGATCATATCAAATTTCGAATTAGTGATGCAATGAAAATACCACCTGGATTAGGCCGTCAATTTGAAGAAAGACCATTACACAAGGAGGTAAACTATACGCCAGGTGATATTCACAATATTCAGGGCAAAAGAATTTATATAAAACCATCTGATGAATAGAATTAATAAAGTATTTGAAAAAGATGGGGCTATTATGTCCATTTATTTTACTGCTGGTTTTCCAAAAAAAAATGATACCCTTTCAATCATTAAAGAATTAGATTCCGCTGGAGTTGAAATGATTGAAATAGGGCTCCCTTTTAGCGATCCTCTTGCAGATGGACCAACGATTCAAAAAAGTTCAACCGTTGCATTAAATAATGGCATGAACACGAGCTTATTATTTGAGCAATTAAAGGATTTGAGAAAAATCACAGATGTTCCGGTTATTATTATGGGCTATTTCAATCCGATATTACAATTCGGAATTAAAAAATTTTGTAAGTCATGTAAAGAAGTGGGGGTTGATGGTCTAATAATACCTGATCTACCAGTTGATATTTATAACGATAAATATCAAAAAACATTTAAAAGTTACGGATTACTAAACATGTTTTTAATTACACCTCAGACATCACAGCGAAGAATAAAATATATAGATAAAATTTCCAAAGGTTTTATTTATATGGTTAGTAGCTACAATGTAACAGGTGCTATTGACTCATTTGATTCCTTCCAAAAAAAATATTTTAAAAGAATTAATTCGATGAAGTTAAAATCTCCTCTTTTAGTTGGATTTGGAATCAGTAATAAAGATACTTTTATTGATGCTGGTAAATATAGTCATGGAGCAATTATCGGCTCTGCTTATATAAATTGGATTTCAGAGAATGGTATTTGCAAAACTTCAGATTTTATAAAAAGCCTGAAAAATTAACTACCTAGTAAAGACAGGTTGATTTCTAACTGTTGTCTCATTTTCATTAAAAATATACCCTCCGTAGTTAAAAGACAATAAATTGTCATAACTATCAATTAGATGGTCAGCAACATAACGCACCATCATTCCTCTAGCTTTTTTTGCATAGAATGATATTATCTTTAATTTTCCATTTTTGAAATCTTTAAAAATGGGTGAAATTATTTCTGAGTTAATTTTAGATTTATCAATTGCAGAAAAATATTCATTACTAGCTAAATTCAATAAAAATTCAGACGAAAGCAATTCATCAGATAAAAATTTGGTTATATCATTGGACCAATATTCATACAGGTTTGAAGAACCATTAATACTGATTTTTGTACCCATTTCGAGCCTGTAAGGTTGAATCAAATCCAATGGTTTTAAAACTCCGTACAGACCAGATATAATTCTAAGATTATTTTGTAAAAAATCAATTTTTTTAACATCTAGGGTTTTAACATCTAATCCCTCATAGACATCTCCATTGAAAGCAAAAATTGCAGGTCTTGAATTATCATCATTGTGATTTCTAGAAAATTCTAAATTTCTTTTCCAATTTAAGTCAGAAAGCTTTTCAGATATAGACTGTAACTTCATTAAATCACTGGGTGATTTTTGCTTTAAAATTGAGTTTATAGCCAAGGTTTTTTCTAAAAATTTTGGCACTGAAACATTTTGGGAATTAAGTTCACTATCAAAGTCTAAAGACTTGGCTGGAGATATAATAATTTTCATTAGTCAAAATTAAATATTTTTTGAATAATTTTTCCACTTTTCATAGCATAATGAAAAATCGTCTGGAAGTTCAGACTCAAAAAATATTTTTTCTTTGGTTTCAGGGTGATTAAAACCCAAGGTCTTGGCATGCAGAGCTTGTCTGGGTAATAGTTTGAATGCATTTTCTACAAATTGCTTATATTTTGAAAAAATTGTGCCTTTCAAAATTCTATCACCTCCGTATCTGGCATCATTAAATATTGGATGACCGATATGCTTCATATGAGCTCTGATTTGGTGTGTACGCCCAGTTTCTAATTCACACTCCACCAAAGATACATAACCTAGATCATCAATCACTCTGTAGTGTGTTATTGATCTTTTACCTTTTGTCGAATCAGCGGGAACTGACATAATCATTCTATTTTTTTTATCTCTTGCAAGTGATTCATCAATAGTTCCACTTTTATTTAATAAGCTTCCCCAAACCAAAGCAACATATTTTCTTTTGATTGATTTTGAAAGAAACTGTTTTGAAAGATTGGTTAATGCCTTATTAGTTTTTGCTATCACCAATAAACCACTTGTGTCCTTATCAATCCTATGGACAAGACCAGGTCTACCGTCTACATTTTTAGGCAGGTTTTCGAAATGATGAATAAGTCCATTTAATAAAGTTCCGTTATAGTTTCCATGTCCAGGATGAACAACTAAATTTGGTGGTTTGTTTACAATAATAATATGGTCATCTTCATAGGCTAAATCTAGCTCAATGTCTTCTGCAATTATAAGATTTTCATGCGGTGGATGATGGAACATAACCTTAACATTATCTTTTGGTTTGACCTTATAACTCGGTTTTACAGGCTTATTGTTGACAATTATAAACCCTTGTTTTGCAGCATGCTGAATCTTGTTACGTGTGGCATTTTCAATTCTATTCATCAGAAATTTATCTACCCTTAGTGGATTTTGACCGATATCAGCATCAAAAGAAAAATGCTCAAATAAATCATCAAAATAATCTTGAATATTTGGGCTATTTGTTTCCATTTCCAAGAACTAGGTCTATTTTAGATTTCTTTGGAATTAATTTTCCTGAGCTGATTATAGTGTCATTAAATTTTACCTCCAAGACTACATCTTTGCCAATATTATCCACATACTCAACATTTCCAAGCTCTAAGTCGAGAGCATTAATTAATGATGTAGCAGCTCTCTTGGTCAGTTGAATCAACTCTGGAAATATTACATTTGAAAAATCAGACGGGTTAATAGTCAAATATATTTTTCTATTTTTTTTAACTTCTTTGCCCATAAGGGGTGTTTGACTTACAACCGTGTTGGGACTAATTTCGGGATCATAAAAAATAGAATCAGAAACCTCAAAGTTTAGTTTTTTTTCACTGAGTATCTTTTCTACTTCATTAATGTTTAGGCCATATAAATCAGGTACTTTTATATAATTAGTTTGACCTGTATAAAAAAATAGAAAAATTATTGAAATCAGTAAGATTAATGCAAAAATCACAACAGAGATAAAAAGTTGTTTTATAAAGATTCTGCTGTATAAAAACTTCATAGGTTATAAGAACAAATATATATAAATAAGTATCTTTAAAATATTCAGTAAAATAAAAAAATTGAAAAAAAATATAGCTGTTTTGATGGGGGGTTATTCTGAAGAGTTTGAAATTTCAATTAAAAGTGGAAATAATATTTTTGAAAATATTGATACAAAATTATTTAACCCATATAAAGTAATTATTGAAAAAAATAATTGGTGGGTGAAATATAACGGAATCGAGTATTCTATTGATGAAACTGATTTTAGTTTTAAAATTGATAAAAACAAAATTGAATTTGATGTGGTTTTCAATATTATACATGGAACACCTGGTGAGGATGGTCTCATTCAGAAATATTTTGATGGGATTAATATGCCCTACACGGGTCCCAACGCAAATAATGCTAAAATAACTTTTAACAAAAATGAGTGCATTGATTTTGCAAAAAATTTAGGTCTAAGTTGTGCTAAATCAATTTTCATTAGCAATAATCAAATATTTGATTTTGAGGTTTTTAATAAAATGAAGTTTCCTTTGTTTGTAAAAACAAATAATTCAGGAAGTAGCTTTGGAGTAACAAAGGTTAATGACAAAGATGAACTAAAAAAAAATATTGAGAATCTGCTTGGATGGGGTAATGGAATTTTAGTTGAGGAAACATTGAATGGCATTGAGGTTTCAGTTGGATTAATGGAATATAAAGG
>OZSS01001427.1_pt1 | contig 11104 bp, 11 predicted proteins | sample 1779911 | NCBI WGS metagenome assembly OZSS01 (sample SAMEA2603589, study PRJEB24840) | metagenome | biome: Water; feature: Photic zone; material: Seawater sample | place: Mediterranean Sea | collected 2013-11-12 | depth 10 m | reverse complement strand
ACATGTTTTTAGAGCTTTAAAATCAATATACGAAAAGTGTTCTGGTGGTTTTTCTGTCGTCGCTCTTATTTCGGGAATTGGGATAGTTGCTTTTCGAGATCCAAACGGTATTCGTCCACTGTCACTAGGAACTAAAAATAAATCATATATGATCGCATCAGAAAGTAGCGCACTTACGGCTTTAGATTTTGAAGCGGTTGAAGATATCAAACCTGGTGAAGCAATCATTTTAAATGAAGACGGTGAACTAATGAGGAGAAGAGTTGTGAGAAAAAATTCACACACCCCTTGTCTATTTGAATTTGTTTATTTTTCTCGACCTGATTCTTCAATAGATGATATTTCTATTCACAAATCAAGACTTAGAATGGGTGATTTTTTGGGAGATAAAATCCTGAAAGAATACCCAAATCTTAATGTAGATGTAGTGATACCTATTCCGGATACAAGTCGAACCTCTGCAATGCAGGTTGCCTATAAACTTGGTGTCAAATATCGAGAAGGGTTTATGAAAAACCGATATATTGGTAGAACTTTTATTATGCCTGGGCAACGAAATCGAAAAAGATCTGTTAAGCAAAAACTAAACCCAATTGAAATAGAATTTAAAGATAAACGGGTTTTATTGGTTGATGACTCAATCGTAAGAGGACACACTTCTAAAAACATAGTAAAGATGGTCAAAAAGTGTGGTGCAAAAAAAGTATTTCTAGCCTCCGCTTCTCCTCCTATTAGGCATCAGAATATATATGGTATAGATATGCCAGCAACAACAGAGCTCGTTGCGCATAAACGGTCTGTCAAAGAAATCAAAAAATATATAAAAGCCGATGAACTAATTTATCAAAGCCTAGAGGATTTGAAACGTTCTGCATCAATAGGGAACCCAAAAATAACAGAATTTGAAGACTCCGTGTTTACAGGAAATTATCGCGTTGGAAATATAACAAAAGATTATTTGGTAAATTTAGAAAACACTCGATCAGACTTGTCAAAATAACAAACAAACCGTACATACAATGACCAAAAAAATCCTCGTGCTTGGATCTGGAGCAAGAGAACATAGCATAATAAAAGCAATAGAGCGCTCATCGAAGCCAAACGAAATATTTTGTATTGCCTCTAATATGAACCCAGGCATTGCTAATCTATGTAAAGAATTTATTATTGATGATTTTAACAACTCTGAAATTGTAACTAAATATGCTACTGAAAAAAATATTAGCATTGCAATTATTGGCCCTGAAAACCCATTGCAAAAAGGAGTAGCGGATGCTCTTTGGAATGCAAAAATAAAAGTTGTAGGACCCAAAAAAGAACTCGCTCAAATTGAAACATCAAAAGCATTCACAAGAAATTTGTTAAAAAAACATAAAATCTCTGGTGGCCCAAAATACAAAACATTTGATTCTATAACTGGGGTTCTAAGTTTTTTAGAAGAGCTAGGAGATAATTATGTTGTTAAGTTCGATGGACTGGCTGGTGGAAAAGGTGTAAAGGTATCTGGAGACCACTTAGCTTCCCATAAAGATGCATTGACATATTGCAAAGAACTGATGCACAAGAATCATGAGTTCGTAATTGAAGAAAAGTTTATTGGACAAGAGTTTTCATTAATGAGTTTTTGTGATGGTGAAAACCTTAAGCACATGCCCGCTGTTCAAGACCATAAAAGAGCGTTTGATGATGACCAGGGTCCAAATACAGGAGGAATGGGAACCTACTCAGATGCAGATCACTCCCTTCCCTTTCTTCGAAAAGAAGAAATACAAAAAGCTCAAGATATAAATCAAGCAACAGCAAACGCTCTTAGAAAAGAATTTGGATACGGATTTAAAGGAATTTTATACGGTGGATTTATGGCCACCAAAGATGGAGTGAAATTGATAGAATATAATGCTCGTTTTGGAGATCCCGAGGCTATGAACGTATTATCAATTCTTAAAACTGACTTCCTTGATATATGCGATGGGATAACTCAAGGGACATTAGACCAAATAGATGTACGTTTTGAAAACAAAGCAACCGTCTGCAAATACGCAGTTCCTGAAGGGTACCCTGACAAACCAATTAAAGGTGAAAAAATAGACCTCTCAAAAGTTAGGAACCAGGACTCTCTTTTTTATGCTTCTGTGGATGTAATAGACGGTGTTTTAGTAGAAGCTGGTAGTCGAACAGTCGCAGTGGTAGGAATAGATGAAACGATTGAAAAGGCAGAAAAATTAGCACAAAAAGAAATATCAAAAATTAAAGGACCTCTTTTTCATAGAAAAGACATCGGAACAAGCAGGCTCATTCAAAAAAAAATTAATCATATGGACTCACTTAGATGATTCGTATCGGAGTGCTTGGTTCAACTAGAGGCACAGACCTCCAAGCAATATTAAATGCTATTAGTTCGAAACAATTAGATTCAAACCTTTCTGTAGTTATCTCAAACAAAAAAACTGCTTTTATTTTAGAAAGGGCTAAAAAACATAAGATCCCATCTTATTACATATCTCACAAAAATATAAACCGTGAAACCTTTGATAAAAAAGTAACTGACGTTTTAAAAGAGTACAAAGTTGACTTAGTCCTCTTAATTGGGTTTATGAGAATTTTATCCAAATCATTTTGTCAAGAATGGAACCGAAAAATCTTAAATGTACACCCCTCTCTTCTGCCAAAGTATGCAGGTGGAATGGATACAAATGTGCACGAAGAAGTTTTAAAAAACAAAGATAAAGAGACCGGTTGCACTATACACTTTGTCACAGATGAAGTAGATTGTGGACCTATTTTTATCCAAAAAAAGTGCTCTGTAAAACCAGAAGACACCGTTAGATCCTTAAAAAGAAAGGTTCAAAAACTTGAGGGAGAAGCGTTTTTAGAAGCCATACCTTTATTCGAAACTAAACATATGTTAAAACATGAATAAAAAAGAGATAATAGATAAAATACATGATCGATCTTCATCAACAATGGTAGAAACCTTGGGAATAAAAATAGTAGACATCGGAGAAAACTTTGTCTCTGGAAAAATGCCAGTAGATAAAAGAACAAAACAGCCTTTTGGCCTTCTTCATGGAGGAGCAAGTGTCGCTCTGGCAGAAACTCTAGGTAGCATCGGTGCTGGCATGAATGTAGATCAATCATCTCAATCTGTTGTGGGAATAGAAATTAATGCAAACCACTTAAAAGCTGTAAAAGCAGGATGGGTCTTTGGAAAAGCAACAGCAATAAGAGTTGGGGGAAAAATTCAAGTGTGGGAAATAGATATTAAAAATGAAAATGGTGACTTTGTGTGCAAAAGCCGTTTAACCTTAGCCGTAATTGAAAAAAATGATTAAAAAACCAATAGTAAATAAAAACCCCATACAAATAAACAGAGCCCTCTTGTCTGTTTTTGATAAAGAAGGCATAGTAGAATTAGCACAACTCCTTGTAAATAAAAATATTGAAATATTATCTACGGGAGGCACAGCAAAAACACTCAGAGAAAATAATATCCCTGTGGTAGATGTTAGTGACTATACAAATTTCCCTGAAATAATGGACGGCCGAGTTAAGACAATAAACCCTCTTGTCGAAGGGGGGATCTTAGGGCTTCGAGACCAACATGTTACAGATGCAGAAGAAAATAAAATTAAATGGATTGACCTTGTCGTTTGCAACTTATATCCATTTTCAGAAACTATTTCTAAAAAAGATTGCAATCTGGCTTTAGCACTGGAAAATGTAGACATTGGTGGTCCAACTATGGTTCGATCAGCAGCAAAAAATGTGGGTTGGGTTACTGTCTGTGTTGACCCTAAGGATTATTCACTTTTAATAGATGAAATTGAAAATAACGAAGAAGTGTCTTTTGAAACTAGAAAACATCTTTCATCAAAAGCCTTTGGCCATACTGCTCAGTATGATACCTTGATACACAACTTTCTAAAAGAAGAACCTCTTACAAAAACGTTCTCGATCACATATGAAAAACATTCTGAAATGAGATATGGAGAAAACCCGCATCAATCTGCTGCCTCTTATAAGATTCCTGGTAATGATGAACCTAATATTTTAAATGCTACTATTCACCAAGGGAAAAAACTGTCTTACAATAATATAATGGATGCTGACGGTGCCCTTGCCTGTGTTAGGGAGTTTGATGAAACCGCTTGTGTTATTGTAAAACACGCCAACCCCTGTGGTGTTGCAACAGGTGATAACTTATTGGATGTTTATAATCGAGCTTTTAATGCCGACTCATTATCCGCATTTGGTGGAATCATTGCACTAAACCGCACTTGTACTGCTGAAGTAGCAAAAGCAATTACTCAGGTGTTCGTAGAAATAGTCCTCGCCCCAAACTTTGAACCTGAAGCTTTACAAATTTTGCAAACGAAAAAAAATCTTCGAGTTTTAGAAGTCGGAGATTTCAGTAAACGAAAAAATAAATTAGAAATCAGAAATGTGGATGGAGGAATATTAGTACAAGATACAGATACAAAAATTCTATCCTTAGATGATTTTAAGGTAGTAACAGTCAAGCAACCAACGGAAGAAGATTTTTGCACTGCTCTCTTCACTTGGAAGGTGTTAAGGCACGCAAAATCTAATGGAATACTAATTGCAAAAAACAATACGACCGTGGGTTTAGGTGCAGGTCAAGTAAGTAGAGTTGATGCTGTCCATATGGCTCTAAAAAAAGGCGGTAAAAATGTAATAGGCAGTGTTCTTGCTTCTGATGCATTTTTCCCTTTCCGAGATAGCATCGATACCATTAAAGATTCAGGAATCAGCACCATTCTACAACCCGGAGGATCCATAAGAGACCAAGAGGTTATTGACGCCTGCAATGAATATGGTTTTGCAATGATCTTTACTGGAACAAGGTGTTTCAAACATTAATAAAGATTTCTTCTAAAGTTAATGAATAAGAGCCTGCTTTTAGTAAGTTAAAGCATGATGTATAATTAGCTAACAGAGTTCTAACAATAAACTATTAACATTTTACTTAATATTTAATGGAGCAATATTGAATAAAGAGCTAGCCAATATCATTTTAAAAATTTTTGGTGTAATTGCTGCGCTCTATCTGTTTCTTGTTGGAATTAATGGCATGTCTTCTGCAATTAAACATATGGGAGCAGGAGTAGCTGAATCAATTTTTACCGCAACAAGCAATCCTTTTGTTGCTTTATTCATTGGGGTCTTTGCCACCGTTCTTTTTCAAAGTTCTTCTACGACAACCTCTTTAATTGTTGGCATGGTAAGTAGTGGCGCCCTTGGTATTTCAGGTGCAATCCCGATGATCATGGGAGCCAATATCGGAACAACGGTTACAAATACTATTGTTTCAGTTGGACATATAAACAAAGGAAATGAATTTAAACGCGCTTTTGCGGCATCCACGGTACATGATTTTTTCAACATTCTAGCAGTGATAATTATATTCCCTATCGAAATCACATTCCATTTTATTGAAAAACTGGCTAGAACATTAGCAGAGATATTGTTTGGTAGCGTATTAAACGTTGATGTGCTTCAAGCAAAAAGCCCTATTAAAGCAGCTGTTAAATCGGGAGCTAAGTTTATTGAATCCTTTGCATTTGACAATAACATTGTTTACTTGGTAATAAGCGTATTGATTACATTTCTTTGTTTAGTTTCCATTGTAAAACTACTTCGCAGTCTTGTTTTAGAAAAAATTGAAGCTTTTTTTGATCAGTATATATTTAAAACTGCACTTCGCGCAATTGGCTTTGGTATTATTCTTACCATTATGGTCCAGAGTTCATCAATTACAACCTCTCTAGTTGTACCCTTAGCAGGGGCAGGTGTATTAACCTTACAAAAAATATTTCCATTCACTCTAGGTGCAAATATCGGGACAACCGTTACTGCACTTTTGGCTGCGCTGACTGGTACTGTTGCTGCTCTCATTGCAGCTATTAGCCACTTACTGTTTAATATTTTCGGAATTTTGATTATTTACTGTATTCCTCAGCTAAGAGCAATCCCTCTTATGCTAGCAGAAAAAATATCAGAACTATCCGTAAAAAATAAATTTATACCCATTATATATCTATTAATTATGTTTGGTGCAATTCCACTTTCAATCATTTTATTAACTACTTAAAATCATAAAAGGTCTATGTTATGTCTATTTTTAAAGATCTAGTTTCCATTTGGAACTCTGAAGATTTATTATCTCAAGCGTGGGATGAATCTCGAGAAATGATGTCTTTTTCTGAAGATATGTTTTCTTCTGCAATCAAATATATGCGTAGAGGAGTGAAAATAAAAAAGTTAAAAAAACTAAAGAAAGAAGATAAAAAAATAAACGAATTCCAGCAAAACGTTCGCAAAAAAGTTGTTACTCACTTCTCCGTTTCAAAAAACATAGACAGCCTCCCTAACGGATTAGTGCTTTTAAATATGGTGATTGACGTTGAAAGACTTGGAGATTACACAAAAAACATCTTAGATATGGCAATCCATTATCCAGAAGCCTTGGTATCCGAAGAACTACTTCCAGATCTTAACGCGCTTGAAAATGAGGTAATGTCACGGTTTCAAAAAACCTGTGAATCTGTTGGCAGGCAAGATTTAGTTTTAGCAGAAAAATTATTAAAAACCCACCAAGAATCTTTAGCGATCGTTTCTGATGACATCGTACACAACTGTATATCTGGTAAAATAGAATTTAAAGACAATAAAGAGGCTACTGTTGTACCACTTTATGCAAGATATTTAAAACGAATAGGTTCTCATTTAAAAAACATAGCCACTACTATGGTGAATCCATATGAATATATTGGGTATAAGAAACAGTAATTTTCTTTTACTATTCCCCTTTTCTGTTTGATCTATATAGTTAAATTTCTCCCCAATTTTTTTAGACTTAAGAGAAAAACATATGTCAAACATAAAACAAATTTACTTTCGCCCGCTTGCTTTCTTATTTATCCTAATCCTTGATTTTGGAATATCCCAAGAATATAACTGGTCTGCCAATTTACGTTTCCGTGCTAGAACCGATAAAGCTTCATCAGTAGATTGGCGAAAAACATTTGCAACAATTACCGAAACCCGGTCTCGTCTAGGTCTTGACATATTAGGTGAATATGCTTCTGCAAAGTTCATTCTACAAGACTCTAGATATTTGGGAAACGTAGAAAACAACTCTGGAGTTACCGCTACCACTGCATCGCCTTTTTTACACCAGGCATATTTTACTTTTAGCAATCTAAAAATTCCTTTCTTTGACTATGACTTTGTAAAAGTTGGTCGGTTTGAATTGGCTTTAGGAAATCAAAGGTTGATAGCAAAAAACAATTGGAACAACATTGGGAGAAGCTTCGAAGGCTTTTTAGGAAAAGACAGTTTCTTATCTGGTGAATTATTATTAATGCACTTGTTTATTAACGAAACCATGAGTGAATCACATGATGACCAAGATGATGTTGTAATTAATGGTATATATTGGACCAAAACTATTCCGTTTTTTGAGCAGAATTCGGTTTATGATGTATATTTTCTCAATTTCAGAAATATGGATTTTCTTGGGTCGGGGAACTCATTAGCGTCCTATAACAATATGGGTCTGAGGTTTAATGGTCAAAAAGGTAATTTTGCTTTAGAATCCGAGTTAACTCTTCAAAATAGTTCAGGAACATCATCAAATAATGACGTTTCTGCGAGTCTTTTTTCCTTTAATCTAGGATATAAACCTGATGGTATAGGTTTTCTAAATAGTGTTTTCCTAGGATTAGATCGAATATCTGGTGATGATTCATCTACGGAGACAGCAGAAGGTTTTTCAAAAGAATTTGGCGCAAGGCACAAACATCATGGTTTCTATGACTACAACTTACACAAGAAATACTTTGGACATGGTCATGATGGACTGAATGAAATAAATGCTAAAGCAAATATCGATATCCTAAAAAGAACTAATTTACTTGTTGCTTTACACAATTTTAGAAGTGCTGTAAAAGATATTTATTATGGTAGCGAAGTAAATTTTATCTTTAAAACTAAGCACAATGATGAAATCTCTTCAGAAATAGGATCTGTTTTTTATTTTCCCGACCAAGGAAGTGAAAAAACACTTCCTTTCTTTTATTTAATGATAACCGCTGATTTTTAAAGTAACTCTGACTCAATTTTTTCTTTTATCATATCTCTTACTTTATTGAATTTTTTTAATTCAAAAAGTTTAGGATCTGGAATACTCCATTCCAATATTTGTGCTCCAGGAATGATTGGACATGCATCTCCACACCCCATCCCAACAATGTAGTCATACTTTTTCTCTTCTACTTGACTTGTTGATTTAGTTTTTCCTTTGTGGACAATTCCCATACTATTTAAAGAACGAATGGCTTTGGGGTTGACTTCCTTGCCAGGCCTTGATCCAGCCGAAAAGGCTTTCAATTGATCAGGAAAAAAATGATTAGAAATAGCTTCAGCCAATTGACTCCTACAGGCATTCTCCACACAAACAAATAAAACTGTTTTAACGTTATTATTCATATACATGCTTATAAATAAAATAAACTATCAATGTTCCGAAAAGCTGAGCAAATATAAATGGAATAACGTCTGAAGGAATAATTCCGGTAAAAGTATTACTAAGGGTTCTAGCTATTGTAACAGCTGGATTGGAAAAGGAGGTTGATGAGGTAAACCAGTATGCTGCTCCAATATATAATCCAACTGCAGGAGCTACCATTTCAGTTTTTTGTTTGCCAACCAATAAAATCGTTATTAACAAGCCAAAAGTTGCGATGACCTCAGATATAAAAACTCCACTCGTTAACCTTTTATTACCAGATATGGATATAATGTCTAAATCAAAGATCATATTTGCAAAAACTACTCCCAATACACCACCAATTAATTGGCAAAGAACATAAAATAACATTTCTTGTTTTGTTAACTTACCCAAAAACATCATTACAATAGAAACAACAGGGTTGAAATGAGCACCAGAGTATGGCCCAAAAGTCCAAATCAAAACGATTAAACCAAATGCAGTTGCTATACTATTTGCTAGTAAAACTACTCCTTTATTTTCTGTCAAATTTTCGCCCATTATACCAGAGCCCACCACTATGAGAAGTAAAAATAAGGTGCCTACCGTTTCTGAAATTAGTTTTGTTTTCATTTTTAGTCGTTCTTAAGTGTTAGTATCAAAATAAATAATCAATTTTATACATTTAATGTTAGTTAAAGATTTGTATCAAATATTCATGCTTTGCTCTTAATCTACTTTATCAAAAATAGAACATACAAAAACAATTCTAGCCTTTTTATAACAGAATATTAATTAAACCCAAATATAATTCTAACAGGGTTGTCTTAGGTTTAATTATTCTATTTTTTCATCTAATAATATTTATTCAAAATATTTCTAATTACATATAATGATCATAACGAGTTAGTTTTTAATCATGAATAACAAAAAATCTTTAGCCCTTGTCGCGCACAATAATAAAAAAATTGATATGGTGCAATTCTGTGTAGAGCATTATAAAAAACTAAAAAACTATGAATTATTCGCTACAGATGGTACGGCAGATGCTATACGAAAAGTTTGCCCAACATTAAAAATAAATAGAATAGGGCATGGTCCGGATGGAGGCGATGTACATATATCTTATAATATATTGGAAGATAAATTTGATGCTTTACTTTTTTTTATTGATACTCAAACTGCACATGGACATGAGCATGACATTCAAACATTGATTAGAACCTGTGCTACAAAAAATATTCCTTTTGCACTTAATACCTCAACCGCTAGAATTGTTATAGATGGATTGAAACAGATACTCCCTAAATAAAAATATTATACTATAAAGTCAAAACGATAGGATTTGAACCTATAACCCCTACAAACTACACAACGCTTAATCTTATATATAGGCTTTGTTTTGTATACACACTAGTCCAACACTCAAAGTCAAAACAATGAGTTTAAAAATTTAGCTTTTTAGACAAAATCTGAGGCACTAAAAAATGTGTGGGTATGTACATATATACCCCTTACCATACTCGGGGATGGGGTATGGGGGGTATGGATATATAGGAAGTACTTTTTACTCGTCTACCTCGCTAAGTAAAAAAAAGAATATACCAAAGAAAGTCTGTAAACAAAAAACCCCACTAATGTGGGGCTTTTTTCATTAAATGCATTAAATAAACTACTTTGTTACTTTAACAGTCCTACTTGTAACCGTAAAAGAGCCTCCGACTATACCTATTAAAACGTCCACTGCCTGAGCACCAGTTTCTAATTTAAAGTCTTTGGTATCACCTACCATCGCCTTAGTATCAACTTTATTTAGTGGAACAAGTCCATATAGCGCATAGTATTGCCTTTTTTCCTCAGAAAGTCCTGTGCTTGGACCTTCTCCAAAAGTGTGTGAATGCGTTGCGCAAGCACTAAAAAATAGAACTAATAAAAACGATATAATTAATTTTTTCATAAATAAGCCTTTTTATTTAATTATAATTGTGGACATAGATGATTCCATAATTGGTAGAAATTTAACAAAATTTTCTATTGGCGTAAAGTAATCAATCAAATAACAGTTTTTGCTCATTACATTAAAATATAATTTATAGTTTACATAATCATCATTCGTTGTTATGAACTGTACAGATTCTTTATCATTAATTAAAAATTGTCCTCTATTCGTTTCAGATGCGTTAAATGACTCAATTAGACTTGATTCAAATTTTTTATTAAGTCTATTAAAAATATTTTTTGATTCATATATCTTTGATACAAAAATTACCTGCCCATCATCATTTTGATAAATAGATAAAACATCTGTATTAAAATAATTATCTTTATCTGCTTCTAGTTTTTTTTCAATACTGAGATATTTATCACCAGAAACTGGTTCAAAATTCAAAGGCATTGACAAAGATAAACTTTTAAAGTTAATCATTGGTGATAATAAGGACTTATCATACCTAAATACCAATTCTGGAAATTCTTGGATATTATTTTTAGTTCCACAATTGACATTTTGAAATGAAATTGCGATATCGCCGCAGGCCTGTTCACATTTTGTTCGATATTTATTAAAAACATCGGTATCGCCGCACGCATATT
>OZSS01001425.1_pt1 | contig 11106 bp, 11 predicted proteins | sample 1779911 | NCBI WGS metagenome assembly OZSS01 (sample SAMEA2603589, study PRJEB24840) | metagenome | biome: Water; feature: Photic zone; material: Seawater sample | place: Mediterranean Sea | collected 2013-11-12 | depth 10 m | reverse complement strand
CAGACTGATGAAAAACTGAGTACAATAGGCTTCACAATTGGGGATATGGAAAATTTAGGCGAAGATTTAAAGATTACGCTTACCCCAAAATAAGAATAATGAAGCTAAATAGCATACAAGAAATTATTGAAGACATCTCTTTGGGGAAGATGGTTATTCTTATGGATGACGAAGATAGAGAGAATGAAGGCGATCTGGTACTTGCTGCAGAAAAAGTTGATGCAGATGCAATCAACTTCATGGCAATCCATGCGAGAGGTTTAATTTGTTTGGCAATCAATGAGGACAGATGTAAAAGACTAGGTCTTGAACAAATGGTAAAAAATAATGGTACAGAATTAGGGACTGCCTTTACTACTTCTATCGAAGCTGCAGAAGGTGTTACAACTGGTATATCAGCTGCAGATAGAGCAACAACAATAAAAGCTGCTGTAAATAAAAAAGCCAAAGCCGATGATATAGTCCAGCCTGGACATGTTTTTCCAATTAAAGCTCAGGAAGGTGGTGTTCTGACAAGAGCAGGTCACACAGAAGCTGGTACAGATCTTGCTAAATTAGCTGGGTTAGATCCATCTGCTGTAATTGTAGAGATTATGAATGATGATGGGACTATGGCAAGGAGAGCTGACTTAGAGGTGTTTGCAGAAAAACATAACCTGAAAATTGGAACAATTGCCGATCTCATTCATTATAGGAATATCAGCGAAAAGAGCATCAAGCTAGTTGATAAAACGGATATTGAGTCTGAGTATGGTAAATTTTCTTTACATGCTTACGAAGATACCATCAATGGAGATATGCACATTGCCTTGGTAAAGAATAAAATTAAAAGCACTGACGAAGTGTTAGTTAGAGTTCAACAGAATAATACTCTTCAGGACATTATGGGTATTAATAAATTTGGCAGTAGATTATCTTTTTCTCAAGCAATGAAAAAAATTGATGAAGAAGGAAAAGGCGTAATACTTCTTTTATCTCACACAGAGAGCTCTGAAGAACTTCTCTCTAACATTTCATTTCTAAAAGGCAGAAAACCCAAAACAAAGAATGAAGGTCCAGATACTAGAATTGTTGGTGTTGGAGCTCAGATATTAAAAGATCTAGGTGTAACTAAGATTAGACTACTGGGCGCCTCCTTAAAATACCCTCTCACAGGCTTTGATTTAGAGATAACTGAATTTATAAATTAACATAATGAAAGGTCTTAAAATTAAAGATACATCAATGAAAGCTCAACAAGGACAATACGGAATTGTCTTCACCTCATGGAATCCCTCTATAGTTCAAGATTTATTAAAAGAAGCTAAAAAAGAGCTTATAAGCCAAGGCGTAGATGAAGCTAATATATACCTTAAAGAAGTACCAGGAGCATTTGAGTTGCCACTGGCGACTCAATTTATGGCAGAAAAAGAAGGCATATTGTCAGTTATTGCGTTAGGAGCGATTATAAAAGGTGATACTCCTCATTTTGATTTTATATCCAGTTCATGTCTTGAAGGTCTTCAGGATGTTGCGCTTAAGACCCGCATTCCTGTGATATGTGGAGTCCTAACTACTAATACAATTGAGCAGGCTGAAGAAAGGTCTGACCCAAACAAAATGAATAAGGGAAAAGAATTTGCACTAACTGCATTAAATATGGTGGATTCCCTCTCTTGATCCATGAAATCCAAAAAAGACACTTCGCCCGTAAGATCGAGAGATAAAGTAATACAAAGTCTCTATGAGATAGAACTCTCCGGCTCAGACATTAAAGAACTCTTAAAAGATTTATCTCTTCAAAGTAGATATCCACATTATAAGGACCTTCTCGAAGGTGTTATGAAATTTAAAGAGAAGATAGATATCTCTCTATCAAGCTTAATGGAAAGAAAACTTTCTTCCCTTGATCCGATAGAGCGGAATACTTTGAGATTAGCTGCCTATGAGATGTTATACACAAAAACAGATGCCCCGATCGTTATTAAAGAAAGCATAAGATTAACCAAAAAGTATGGCGCTGCTGATGGATATAAGTATGTAAATGCAATATTAGATAAGATGTATAAATCTAACTCTGAGAATATTTAATAAATATAGGAGATGACCAAGCTCTCTCTTCGTTTTCGGATAAACAATCGCCCTCTCCCTGCCCTTTTGCATCTCCACAAAGTTTAACTTTCTTACACTTACCATCATCATCAAATTCACAAGCTAAATTTGCCGCTCCAATTGCTAGCGAGGGTTCTTGAATAGCTCTGACATAGTAGATAACTTCTCTATTAGCATCCATAAAATTAGGATCTTCAAACTCTACTATGCAACCTTCTTGCGAAGGTTCGCATTCAAAAATCTTCCAAGTATCTTCAATTAAAGTTTCTATAGGTTCGTCAGAATAAGTTTGGGGTCTTATTCTTATAATTTCTATTCTGGAGATATTATTCCTCTCGTCAGTAGGATTGAAACATTCTCCATTACATAGCTTGTCTAGGTATGTTTTAGTTATCTCATTCTCCGAACTACACCCAGGGGCCTGTTTTTGAGAACCTAATACTCTTACTTTGAACTTTGGATTTTCTTGCATAGAGAATTCACTGCCCATAGGCATTAACTCTCCGGATGGGTGGTTAGTCACATCAAACCATAATAAAATTCTCTCTCCGCTCGTTGCATAAACTTCTCTATTATTTAAAGAATTCCATATAGAGTTTCTATTTTTTTCTAATACATGACTTGCTATCAAACCGCCTGTGTAAAGAAATGAGGCTATTCTTTCTCCCTGACTTGGTTTCATCCTATCAATCATTTGCTCCAAGTTAATTTCTTGAGATCTTGGAATAGCATAGTCTTGCGAAAGTTGACTCAAATTCATGACTTGATTTGATGACTTATATTTAGAATCAGTATTTCTTATCCTATCAATTTCCTTATAACCTGTTCCAGGCCTCGAAGAGTGATTATCACTAGACCCAATAAAACCAAATCTATAAGGTTCAGTTTTTCCTATGGAGAAATCTCTTAAAGCTAAAGCATATTGCACTGAAGATTTTGGTCTATAGTCAAAAGCTGGTAAGTAACAATCTTTGCATTGACCACTGTCTAACCATTCTTCTGGCCTTGGATTAGGTATGGTCAATAGCCCATAAGGATTAGCTTTAGTGAAGTTATCTCTAGCCTCTTTCGCCCTTTGATTACATAGTTCTTCACTTCCTGCTGAAATCCTACATCTTTCTTTGATTATTTCACCGGCCTGAAAACAATCAGGAATATAATTTTCTGTAGGGGCTGGACAAACATATTCTCCATCTAATATCTTGAAAGCTTCCCAGGATCGATATTCTTCTGTATTTCCATGACCTGAAAAAACTTCTATTAATTTTTGATATCTAGGACTATGGTCTGCGATATTTAATTGATTTTTCCATGTTGCCATGGGCGGAGAAGTATTTCCCCAAGCAGATCCATGAGGAATAACTAAAGAATCTACCCCCCACTCGTCTAATTTTCTATATAAATCAGAAGGTCTCTCTGCTCTCTCCAAACAGTCAAGCGGGAGGTCTTTTACGTGAGTCGAATTGTCACAATATTCAAGGTTCTTTATAAGCAACTGTCTTTGCCTATAGTTCAAATAATAAGAAGTATTTTTATAGTCATAAAGCATGGCTCCGAATAATGCATAAGCTGGAGCATCTACTATGCTCCTAAAAAACTTATGATCGGGTGCTCCAATAGGTCTTTCAGGGATATTATCATGAAGAGATTTTAGTATTACGTTCTTATGTCCATAATGTTTCTCTATATCTAAGCTTGTCTGAGTCCACTCCCAGCCAAGAAAGGGTATGATAGAAGTTTCATCCGACTCATTAGATATTCTTGAACAGTCTCTTAAAGACTTTATTGTGTCTGTCCATTCCCTTCTTGTTAAAAATTCAGCATGGTCATTTATAGAAAAGAAATCTAAATTTGCACAAAATCTTGCATAGTTACATGCATCTGCAGCTGGATGAGTTCCCTCTCCTTCTAGAATAGGCAAATTCCCTATAAAAGCATCGAGGGAATAGGTAGTATGTACATGTAAATCTCCAAATAGGATTGTTTTTTCGCTCAATTCTTTGTCAATTGGGCTCAAAAAGGGGGCATTAAATTCTTCAATTTGGCCCTTATCTTGGGGCTTACCAAAAAAATCAAAAAAGACAGCAAGATATAGAGCAAAGATAAGTGAGACTATCAGCAAAATACCCATAGCGGCTATTTTGAAATAGCTTTTCATGTAAATTAAGACTCTTCTGTAACCAGAGTGATGGATGAATTCTTTAAATCTTCAGAAAGAACGAAATATTTTTCTCTGGAAGTACGCGAACTTTTTAGATTAACCTCAAAGATTTCACCATCTCTATAACTATCTTTTAGTATGAAAGTTTCGCCTCGTTTGATTTTATAAATATCCCTCTGATCTACTGCGCCATAAGTCATAAAGTCGTGAATAGAGAAGGATAAATCTCTTGCGATGTCTACTCTGGTAGCGTCTGATTTATAGAAAAATAAGGCAATGGTTTCGAATTTATTTGCGATAAATTCATCGCCTTCTTTGAACTCCAGATCAGCGGATTGGATTAATAAAGGAAAGGTTAAAATAAGTAAAAAGAGGTATCGCATTTCTTATATATCTTTTCTAATGATCGTATCTTCTCGCTTCGGGCCAGTTGAAATCATAATAACAGGAACCCCTGAAATTTCTTCTATTTTCTCAACAAAAGATTTAGCATTATCATCGAGCTCTGTATATGAGGTTTGTCCTGCTGTGGGTTTAGACCAGCCTGGCATCTCGAGATATTCTGGCTTTGCAAGCTCTAGATCCATAGTTTCTATCATTTCAGCTTCGGTAAATTCACTAGAATACTCAGTACATATCTTTATTTTTTCTAAACCGTCCAAAACATCTATTTTAGTTAAGCAGAGTCCGTCTACACCACTGACTTGAACCATATTTTTTAGAAGGAAACCATCTAACCATCCACATCTCCTCGGTCTTCCAGTAGTAGCTCCAACCTCACCACCCGTTTCAGCTAAGTAAGTTCCCATCTCATCAAATAACTCAGTAGGAAACGGTCCTTCACCAACTCTTGTAGTATAGGCTTTAGTAATTCCTATCGTGTAATCAATATCAGACGGACTTATTCCTGCACCAGCTGGAACACCCCCAATTAAGTTACTTGATGTTACATACGGATAAGTTCCAAGGCTTACATCTAATAAAGCACCTTGAGCACCTTCATAGAGTATTTTCTTTTTCGATTTTTGTAATCCTCTAATTTCTTCTATTACATTTCCAACATAGGGTTTTAGTTGTTCAGCTTGTTTTAAATTCAAATCTACCAATTCATTTAGATCGATTTTAGAGGCACCAAATGAATGTTCAAAAACTGAATTATAAAAATCTAAAGCTTGCATCAACTTATCATTTAATTTTTTTTCGTTATATAGGTCTGAAATTCGTACTGATCTTCTTCCGACTTTATCTTCATAAGATGTCCCTATTCCTCTTCCTGTAGTTCCTATTTTTGTAAGATTAGTAGACTGCTCTCTAAGTTGATCTAACTTTATGTGATAAGGTTGAATAAGGCTGCAAGCTGAACTTATTAGTAGTCTGTCTTCAATATCTCCCAGGACTTCATTAGCTTCAGCTAGCTCTGAGAATAAAGCATCTAGACTTACAACAACTCCTCTGGCAATAAAACATTTTATATTTTCATGACATATTGCTGAAGGTAATAAATGAAAAACAATTTTTTTTCCATTCACTATTAACGTATGACCGGCGTTGTGACCGCCTTGATATCTTACGGCGGCATCTAGATCATTTGCCAGGTTATCCACTACCTTGCCTTTTCCTTCGTCACCCCACTGAAGACCGAGTAAAGAAATATTTAAATTCATATTTATATTCCTATAAATTAGAAACTGATACTAAATCTAGATCAAATCCTACAGCCGGTCTGTCGCGATCTGATTGTTTTCTGAGACCATCGTATCTTCCGCCTTTTGCAAGGACATAACCTGCTGAATCGGCGTACGCCGAAAAAACAACTCCATTATGATATTTGAATCCTTGAACCTCGCCTAAATCAATATGTAAAATCAATCCTGATTTATTTATTAGCTTGTCTGCCAAACCTTCAAGATCATCCATAAAATTTTGAGTTGTCTCAAGGTAAGAAAAACTTTCTTTTGCGGACTGAATTATGTCAATCTCACCATACATATCACACAGAGTTGTTAAAGATTGTTTATTTTCATAAGAATCTGGAATTATTTTATCTAAGTCAGATTTAGATTTTTTAGAAAGTGCTATTTCTATGTCTGCAAAAATTTCTTTTCCTAATTTCTTGAAAGGTTCGAGGACTGAAGAAGTAAATGCAGCATGACCAAGACTAAGAGTTATATTTTTTATACCTGCAATCTCGAGGCTGTTTAACATTAAATTTATACTCTCTAATTCAGCATCTTTGGAAGAATCTCCAAATATTTCAGCGCCTACCTGTATAGTTGTTCTAGATCTTAAAGACTTCGATGCCTTACTCTTGACCACCTCTCCTGCATAGCAGAGTTTTACAACTTCATTAGATTGAATTCGATAAGCATCTATCCTAGAGGCTTGTTCTGAAATATCAGGTCTTATGGATAAGTCTTTGCCGGTTAAGTTGTCCTTGAAACTAAATGCGTGTGACCTAATCTCATCATGAGCTTCACCGCCTATTGATTCAGATAATTCTAATAAAGGAGGAGTAATAAATTCAAAACCTGAAGATATATACTCATCAATTAACTTCCTTCTCAAGATCTCCACCTCAATTGCTTTAGGTGGAAGAAGTTCATCTACGCCATCGGGTAAGCTCCAGCGTATTTTTGAACTCATCTACTAATTTGTAGCTTTAGAATTATCTAGATATTTAAAGAAATCACTGTCTGGATTAATTAAAAGGATATCTGACTTACTTCCGAAAGTTGATTGATAAGCCTTTAAACTCCTGGTGAAATCATAGAATTCAGGATCCTTGGAATAAGCATTAGCATAGGTTGCCGCTGCTGTTGCATCTCCGTTTCCTTTTGTTTCTTCTGCTTGTCTATAAGCATCTGCAAGAATGATCGTTTTTTCTTTATCAGCTGTGGCTCTAATCTTTTCAGCAACCTCATTGCCTTGCGCTCTAAGTTCTTTCGCTAGCCTTTCTCTCTCTGTTCTCATTCGGTTATAAACTGACTCACTTACTTCTGGAGGTAGATCTATCTTTTTGACTCTCAAATCTATTACCTCTACACCCAGCTCTTCAACTGCGATATCATCTAGTTGAAGTGTAAGTTTATCCATGAGTTCATCTCTTTCTCCAGAAACAACTTCATTAACTGTTCTTACACCAAATTCATTTCTTAAACCAGCATCGACCCTTTGAATCAAGAGCCTTCTCAGTCTTTCTTCATCACCACCTGTTGTAGTGAAGTACTTTTCGACGTCGCTAACTCTCCATTTAACAAATGAATCGACAGTTAAAGCTTTCTTTTCAGATGTCAAATAGCTTTGAGGTGCTGCATCTAAAGTAAGTATTCTCGCATCAAATTTTCTTACTGTATTTATAATTGGAAGTTTGAAATGTAACCCCGGAGCTACATCGGCTTCGACCACTTCTCCAAATCTTAATTTAACGGCTCTTTCGGTCTCTTTTACAACAAAAATTGAAGCAGAAATTAACGCTATAAAAGCTATTAATATAGGTATCAGTAAAAGTCTTAATGTTTTCATTATCTTCGTTCCTCTTGTCTATTTCTTCGTCTTATTTCTTCAATAACCTGATTTGTTAAATCACTTATGGATGAACTGCCAGCAGTGTTTGGCATATTCAGTTCCTGAACTCCTCGAGCTGATTCTGCAATCTTATCTAATGGCAAATAAAGTATATTATTTCCACCTTCCACATCTATCATAACCTTTGTACTATTGGACATTACTCCTTGAATAGAATCCAAATATAAACGGTTACGAGTTACATCCGGGGCCTTTTGATATTCCGATAAAAGAAGATTAAAACGAGTTGCATCACCTTCAGCTTCGGATATAACTTGTTCTTTATAAGCTTCAGCATCTTGTAACATCCTCTGAGCTTGTCCTCTGGCTTCTGGTACCAAGCCATTGGCATAAGTTTCGGCTTCATTTCTAGCTCTAACTTCGTCTTCTCTTGCCTTAATAACATCATCAAAGGCTTCTTGTACTTGATTTGGAGGTGAAGAGTCTTCGATGTTTACAATTACAACTTCCAAACCAGTGTTATATTTATTTAAGTAACGCTGTAATCTGGCTTTAACATCTTGGGCGATGACCTCACGACCCGTTGTAAGAGCATCATCCATAATTGAACCGCCTACAACGTGCCTTAACGCGCTTTCTGTAGCTTGAACTAAACTAGCATCGGCGTCTCTAATATCTAGAACATATTTTTGTGGATCTGCAATTTGATATTGAATAGAAACTGTCACATCAACAATATTTTCATCTTTAGTAAGCATCAAAGCATCGTGTCTATGTGGTCTAACTCTAACTACATCAACAATCTCCCAAGCGTCAATGATGGGAGGATTCCATCTTAAGCCGGGGCCTTTAATTTCTTCAAATTTACCGAGCCTAAGTACTACAGACCTTTCTGCCTGCTCAACCTGATATATTCCAGCTCCTACCCATAACAGCACTAATACGCCTAAAATCAAAGGTAAGCTTTTAAGACTGAACCCACCACCACCTGAAGAGTCACCAGAAGATCCTCCTCCAAAAATAGATTCTATTCTTTGTCGGACTTTTTTAATTACTTCGTCGATCTCCGGAGGAGTGTCATTTCTTCCCCAAGGGTCTTTATTATCATTTCCATTCCAAGACATTTATATTGCTTCCTGTGTTTGTTTTTCTTTGATTAAGTCGAAACCATCAACTTCTAATAACTTAATGAGGTCATTTTGAAAATTTTCAAGGTGTAATTCTATCAGACCTTCGTTAGATATTCTCTCTTCTAGTACACTTCCAGATGAATAAAGCTCAGATCTCAACCAACCTAAGTCATTTGTTAAGCTGACCCAATTAGTAGTTATTTTACCTTTAAGCTTGGTGTTGATAGCGTCATATAAACTTGCGAAGCCTTTTTGTGCCGTTGACGATATCCAAACCTGATCAGAACTTTCTTGTGATATCTCTTCCAGAGAGGATACATCAAGTTTATCGGTCTTATTATTTACTCTTATAAAAGGCTTATTCGATAAGCCTAAATCTTTTAAAATTTTCTCTACTTCTTTCACTTTAAATCTATGATCTTTATCTGAAATATCTACAACATGCAGTAAAAGATCTGCTGAACTTAAATCATCCAGCGTTGCTTTAAATGATTCAATGAGTTGTGTTGGTAGATTGGAAATAAACCCAACGGTATCAGAGAATAAAATATGCTGTAGCTCTTGTTTACTATTCTTTCTGGTGACAGAGTCTAGGGTTGCAAAAGGTTTGTCAGCAGCATAGAGATTATTTCGAGTAAGATGATTAAATAAAGTGGTTTTGCCCGCATTTGTATATCCCACAAGTGCAACGACCATTTCTTTACCTTTGCTTCTGGCGTAACGATTTATTTCTTTCTGATTATGTGCCTTATCTAATCTCTTCTTTAAGCTCTTGATTCTATGGCCTATGAGTCTTCTATCTGTTTCTAATTGCGTTTCACCTGGACCTCTTAACCCTATGCCTCCCTTTTGTCTTTCAAGGTGGCTCCATCCTCTAACCAGCCTAGTAGAAAGATGAGTTAATTGAGCTAATTCAACTTGTAGCTTTCCAATATGGCTTGTTGCTCTTGTTGCAAAGATATCTAGAATTAATGATGTACGATCCAAAACTCGAGTTCCAAGGTATTTTTCTAAATTTCTTTCTTGAGAAGGAGATAGATCATTATTAAAAATAACTAATCCGCATTTATTTATTTTTACAAGCTCCTTAATTTCATTGAGTTTGCCTAGTTTCACAAAATAATTAGGAGAAGGTCTATCAATCTTACATGTTATCTCCGCACAAACACCTGCACCTGAAGACATACACAGTTCTTTAAACTCTTCCTTGGCTTCTAATTGTAAATCTTTGTTTAAAGAAAACTTTTCCACATGTACAAGTATGGATTGCGCTGATGTTTCTTGTATATTCATGAATTTTTTAAAATTAAATCCTTTACCGATGTAAAGAGAGAAGAATTATTCTCTAGAAAAATTATATTGTCCCAGCTTCTCATCCATGTCATTTGTCTTTTAGCTAGTTGTCTTGTTGAATTAATGCTTCTATCAATCATATCATCAAGACTGTAATCTCCTGCTAAATATTCACATACCTGACGATACCCTTCACAGCTTGGGTAGCATAGAAGCATATTGACCCTGCCATTAGACCAATTAATAATGCACCCTCCGGTCCAACGCTACCTGATGCAGGTGTAATAGTAGCAAGGCCTGCAACCATACCAGTTGCTATACCAACTATTGTAGGCTTACCTCCTTTAATCCATTCAATAGTCATCCAAGTTAATGCTCCCATAGCAGCACTTATATGCGTTACAAGCATAGCCATGCCTGCAAGACCATCAGCAGCCCAAGAACTTCCGGCATTAAACCCAAACCAGCCAACCCAAAGCATGGCAGCTCCAGTTACTACCATTGTTCTGTTATGAGGTGGCATAGCTGTTGATGGAAAGCCCTTTCTTGGACCTAATACGATAGCTATAACTAAAGCACCAACTCCACAAGTTAAGTGGACAACAAGACCGCCGGCAAAATCCTTAACATCGGCTAGGTAGCCTCCTCCCCATATCATATGACAAGCAGGCAGATAAACTGCGGTAAACCAAAGCAAGGAAAATAAGCACATTGCACCGAATTTCATTCTTTCTGCAAATGCACCAACAACCAAAGCTGGTGTAATGATGGCAAAAGTCATTTGAAATATTACAAATAGAGAATGGGGCATGGTTGTCCCGGGGGCCAAAGTATCTCTACCGATGCCACTTAAGAAAAATGCGCTGGTACCTCCAATAAAGGCATTGCCCTCAGTAAAGGCAAGAC
>OZSS01001424.1_pt1 | contig 11108 bp, 10 predicted proteins | sample 1779911 | NCBI WGS metagenome assembly OZSS01 (sample SAMEA2603589, study PRJEB24840) | metagenome | biome: Water; feature: Photic zone; material: Seawater sample | place: Mediterranean Sea | collected 2013-11-12 | depth 10 m | reverse complement strand
TTTCCATGCCGTTCCTGGCAACGAATACAAACTGGTCTGTGGATGAATTAAAAGGTGCGGACGCTATTGTAGTTCCTACAGGCGGATACTTCCCGGATGAGATTCGGTTCGTTTCAGCAGAACACAGTATCCGCCGTGGAGATTACGGAGTTTGGCTCCAACAACAAACAAGTCTGCCACTGATCTTCACCGGCGGCAGAACCTATCATCCTCAAGCACCCGCAGAATCGGAAGTGCTTCTCAGAATCCTGAATTTGAGTCCTGAAAAGGTTTGGACTGAAACAAAATCGATGAACAGTTATGAACATGCGGTGTATCTTGAACAGGATTTTTCAAAACGTGGATGGGATAAAAAAATAGTGCTGGTCAGTTCTGCCATGCACATGATGAGGCTTTCTGCCAGTTTCAGGGCCAGGGGTTTTGAAGTGATTCCGGTGTCTGTTCATGATCATGTCACTGATTTCAAGCATGATGCAGATTTCTGGAAGTATATTTTTCCTTCCTGGGAAGGTTTAAAAATCTTTCGTCGGGCGTTTTACAGTTACGCCGGAACCTTTTCATATCTGGTTCGGGGGAGAATCAGTGTCTCAGATCTTTTTCATAGTGGTCCTTCCTATCTTGCAGCCCCAAGTTCCTGGCTTGGTCGGGACTAACATTTCCTAAAATATTTTCAGAACCGAATTGTTGAGCGTGCGCCTCGCTTAAAGGCGTGTCATGATTTAGTCCGTCAAATTCGTTTCATTTTCTCCAAAAAGGAATCCTTGAGCACCAATACTTCCATCCGCAACATTGCCATCATTGCCCATGTTGACCATGGCAAAACCACCCTTGTCGACCAGATGTTCCGTCAGGCAGGGCTTTTCCGGGAAAACCAGCAAGTCGGTGAACGATTGATGGATAACATGGACCTTGAAAAGGAACGGGGAATCACGATATCTGCCAAAAACTGTGCGGTTCGATGGGGTGAGGTCAAAATCAATATTCTTGATACTCCGGGTCATGCGGATTTCGGCGGAGAAGTGGAACGTGCGTTGATGATGGTGGATGGGGCGCTTTTGCTGGTGGACGCATCGGAGGGACCTCTTCCGCAAACACGCTTTGTGCTGCGAAAGGCTTTGGAAGCAGGCTTGAAAATCATTGTTGTGATCAACAAAATCGATCGCGGAGACGCAAGGCCGAATGAGGTTTTGGACGAAATCTACGAATTGTTCATCGACCTGGAAGCAACCGATGAGCAGATCGAATTTCCACTTGTTTATGCAATAGCAAAAGAGGGAATTGCACAGCTTGAATTGGAAGAAAAGGGTCGGGACCTTGTTCCCTTGATGGAAATGATCGTCGAGCACTTGCCTGCTCCTGAATTTAAACAAGATGCTCCATTTCAGATGCTGGTTGCAGATTTGGGGTATTCCGAATATTTGGGAAGACTGGCGATCGGCAGGATCGCAAACGGCTCGGTTTCCCGGAATGACACTTTGATCTGTATCAATGAAAACCAGGATCAGCTTAAACTCAAGGCAAGCAAGCTTCAGGTCTACGAAGGATTGATGACTCGGGAACTGGACCAGGTGAACCCCGGCGAAATCCTGGTCCTTTCAGGGATCGAGGAAGTGCATATCGGGGATACCATCTGTACCCTAGAGCAGCCCAAACCATTGAAGCGGATTTCAGTCGATGAACCCACCATTTCCATGCTCTTCGGGATCAATACCTCTCCTCTTGCAGGTCAGGAAGGAAAATGGGTGCAATCCGCAAAAATCCGTGACAGGCTCCGTCTTGAAACCCTCCGGAACGTTTCCCTGGAAATGGAGGATTCATCAGGAGAGGCTTTTTTGGTGAAGGGACGGGGAGAATTACAGATGGCCATTCTCATCGAAACCATGCGCCGTGAAGGGTTTGAGCTGACCGTTGGCCGTCCTGAAGTGATTTTCCGGGAAGAGAATGGGAAACGGTTGGAGCCGATAGAGGATGTTTTCATCGACTGTGAAGAGGCGTTTCTCGGAGTTGTTTCAGAAAAGCTTTCCACCCGAAAAGGACGGATGGTCAATCTTGTGAATCATGGCACCGGCCGTGTTCGGGTTCAGTTTCATGTTCCCACACGGGGGCTGATCGGCTACCGCAACGAATTCTTGACCGACACCCGGGGCACCGGAATCCTCAATTCACATTTGTTAGGGTATGATGCATACAAGGGGGATTTTTCTCAAAGATTGACAGGATCCCTGGTTTCAGACCGTGCAGGCAAAGCGGTGACCTACGCATTGTTTAACCTTGAACCGAGAGGACGTCTATTCGTCACCCCGGGTGAAGCGGTTTATGAGGGGTCTGTGATTGGAGAACACAATCGTGAAAACGACCTCAACGTGAATCCCTGCAAAGAGAAAAAACTCACGAATGTTCGTGCTTCCGGGAGGGATGATGCTCTTCTGTTGACTCCCGTACTGCCCCTCACTCTGGAGCAGGCCATCGAGTTTCTTAATTGGGATGAATGCCTGGAAATCACACCTTCTTCGATACGGATACGTAAATTGAAATTGACACAACAGGAACGAAACCGTGAAATCAAGCATCGCAAATCTTGATTCCATTTTTCGATCCTCAACAATGATTCCAAATTTCCATTTCAAATAGGTTTGAGTCTCGGTTATTTCAGGAATAAAATGCGCATCAAGCTCAATTTTAACAACAGGAAGAGGAAACAAAGAATTGGGAACTGAGCGGCTATGATTGCTGAAATAATGAAATACCTTGTTATCAGCGGATTCATCATTGGGTTCTCTTTCCTGATTCGAAATTTCATGGTCAATCACTTTCCGATGCGTCTCCATCGGGGCTTTTCCAGTGCAAAAGCTGTGGACCTTCTTGAAATTTCTGAGGAATTTGAAGTTCCTGTTGAAAAACAAAGTTCTCCGGATCGTGAACAGTGGCTGAGAAAGGCGAAAAAGTCTCCGTTGGAAACGGCGATGGTCATCCGCCAATGGCTCCAGGAGGACGAAAACTCCAGGGAAAAAACAGGGCTGCATGCCGGAACTTCCTGAAGTCGAAACCATTGTCCGGGGACTGGACCGGGAACTTCGTGGGGAGATGATTGATTCCCTGGAAATCTTCCGCAGTGATCCGATCATCCAGGGAGATCCTGAATCGTTCAGCGAATTTCTATGTGGTCGGAAAATTAAAGCTGTCCAAAGACGTGCGAAATTCCTGCTTTTTCATTTTGAACCTGTCGGAGGAATGGTGGTTCATTTGAGAATGACCGGAAAATTCACCCTTACGGAGACCAAAGAACCACCCGGGCCCCATGAGCGGATTTGGTTTCAATTGAAAAGCGGCAGACTGCTGATCTATTCAGACCTTCGATGTTTCGGGACCCTCGAATGTCATGAGTCGCTTGATGCATGGGAAGATTCCAAAAAACTGGGGCCGGAACCTTTTTCTCAAGATTTCAACGCAAAGTCATTGAGAAAACGCCTCCGAGAGTCACAACGTGAAGTGAAGCCGTTGCTTCTGGATCAGGGACTGTTAGCCGGCCTCGGCAACATTTACGCTTCGGAAGTGCTTTTCCGCTGCGGAATCAACCCCTGTCGCAAAGGGAAACGCGTCAAACTCAAGGAGTGGGAGAAGCTGGTGGATGAGACACGCTCGGTGCTCAATGAAGCGATCGAAAAAAACGGGACCTCCATTTCAGATTTCCGCAGGGTTGATGAAAAAACAGGAGAATTCCAGAATTTTTTACGTGTTTATGAGCGTGAAGGAAAATCCTGTGTGAGCTGCGGAATGCCCGTTCAAAGGATCGTTCAGCAGCAGAGAAGCAGTTATTTTTGCCCAGGATGCCAGGTTTGATGATGTTTCAATTTGCGGGAAAAACAAGAATCCTGTCCCTCTTTTTTGTGTTTGTTCTCTGGACATTACCAGGATTTCCCCAAACCGTACTGTTGACGGACCATCCCGGAACCGGGTCTTACGAATTCGGTCAAGAAATGGCGCGGCTTTTCGGGGAAGCACTAAGTGAGAATGAATACCCCCTGACAGTTCGTCCCTGGAGTGAGCCCTTTGAGCGGCTCGGCATGTTGAGAAACCGTCAGGCAGATATGGCCATCATCGATGCCCAAAGCGCCCACAGTGATTTGGGAAAGGATCTTAGACTGAGGGTGGTTTCGGTCCTTTGGCCCAATTTCCTGCATGCGGTTGTCAACCGTTTGACACTTGCTCAACCCTCAATTTTGAGTGCACGCAGTATGCTGATCCATCCCAATGCCATGCATGCCGCACAGATCTGGACCTCGATGGTGCCCGAAGCAGAACCGGTTTGGTGGGATCAGCAAGTCCGTGATTTACAAAACCTGGGTCTGGTTCAAGACGGACTGTTGATCACCGCTCCTGTACCTGTGATGGAACTTCGGCAAATGCTCGGGCGTTTCGAAACCCTCAAACTCGCATCATTAGACCCGTCTTTTATCCTGAGATTGCGTCAAAATTCCCCATGGTGGAAAAAATGGAAACTGGCCAAAGGGTTTTATCCCGGACAAACCGAAACCGTTCTTGGTTTGGCAAGTTTTTCGGTTCTTGTGGCCCGGGTTGACTTTCCTCCTGATCTTACTGAGAAATGGCTCAAACTGCTTTATTCCCAAAAAAATAAAATAAATCCCCACTTCCTTTTGAGGAATTTGGATACCCAATACAATTCCCTGTTCAAGGACACCTACCACTTCCATCCAAAATCCAGGGCATTTTTTAAGTTTTGAAGATTCCAGATTGAAAGCATGACTGGCATTCAGGAAAAGGAATCACATTTTCGTCATGTTCCGGTTCTGGTGGAAGAAGTTCTCCAATATGCTCCGGAAGGCTGTAGGGCTGCCCTGGACTGTACCCTTGGTGGTGCCGGACATAGCATTGGTCTTTTAGACAGATTTCCGGAATTGAAGCTTTATGGAATCGATCGCGATCAGATGGCCATCAGGGCTTCTACAGAAAAACTTCGTGAATACGCTGAACGGGTCGAAATTCAGCATTCCAGCTTTTCGGAATTGGAATCCTGGTTGATGCTCTGGAATCAGGAATTTGATTACATTTTGGCGGATGTCGGAGTTTCTTCGGAACAGCTTGCCCGTCCAGAACGTGGATTTTCTTTTTTGGAAGAAGGACCATTGGATATGAGGATGGATGCAGAACGCCAAACTCTAACGGCCAGAGAGTTGTTGGCCCAGTCCAATGAAAGAGAACTGCATAAAATTCTCAAAACATGGGGGGAGGAACCCTGGGCTTCAAAAATCGCAAAAGCCCTGACCCTTGAAAAAAACAAGAACAACCTTCCAAAAACCACCATCCAGCTTGCGGACCTGGTCAGCAGGACCATCCCCCGAAGGTTTCATAAAAACGGTTTTCATCCTGCAACACGGACCTTCCAGGCCCTACGCATCGTCGTCAACCGTGAATTGAAGGAACTGGAACTTCTTTTGTCAAGCCTCTCGAAAAATATGCTGAAAGGGTCACGGCTTGCTGTGATCAGCTTTCACTCCCTGGAGGATCGTCTGGTTAAACAGACCTTCCGGAACTGGAGTCAACCCTGTCAGTGTCCTCCAGACTTGCCTTATTGCATCTGTGGCTTGAAGCCCCTGGGTAAGGTTTTGACAAAAAGGCCTTGTATCGCTGGTCAGGATGAAATCGAAAACAATCCCAGAAGCCGAAGTGCCAGACTGAGAGTTTTCGAATTTGCTGGGAAGACTGGTGATTGAAATTGTCATCCGAGAAGGTCTGGAAGAAGCCATCGACTCCTCAGACATTGAAACAATTTTACAGGATTTTCTCACGCATCTTTTTGAGGGGGAACGTAGCCTTTCCGTGTACCTCACAGACGACGAGGAAATCCGTCAGTTTAATTTGAAACAGCGTGGGATGGACCGGCCCACCGATATCCTTTCCTGGTCCTATTACGAGGAAGACCCCGAAGTCGAGTGGGTCGGTGACCTGATGCTGTCTTTGCCCCGTGTTCAACTCCAGGCGGAGGAAAACGGCTGGGATCTGAGAACAGAACTGGTCCGCATGTTGGCCCACGGCTGTGCTCATCTGGCAGGCTGGGATCATGAACGGTCCGTGGAGGAAGCAGAAGCCATGCTGAAATGTGAAAAATTGATGTTGGAAAAAGCAGGTTTTGAAAAAATATATAATGAATAACTCAACTCCATGTTTGCCGGGGTTTTCACGGGTGTTTGGTGGAAACGCGCAAACCGTCAGGGAGCCGTAGCAGGAATGCTTTTGGGATTCCTGTCAGGAACCTGGTATCTCTACATGGTGCGCTGGGGAGGCATGGAACCCTGGCTGGGTATTGACCACCTCCGTTTTGGAATCATTGGGTGTGCTGTGAATCTCATCACCATGATCGTGGTCAGCCTTGCCACCGAAGAACCTGATGAAGCGACCCAGAAGATGGTTGATGAAGTCAGAATTCCGAAGGGTGAAACCGTTCTTGCGGCATCTCACTGATCCTGTAAACTAGTTTCTTCCCGGGGTTCCTGCCCCGGGAAATCTTAACTCCTTGATAAAGTAGTCTCGATGGACCCTGTGCCGGAAGTTTTTCCGCTTTGGGTCATTGCCCTGGATTATATCTCCGGGGTAGTGATGTGGACATTGATCGGAAGAACGGCGATGGGGTTTTTTCTTCCGGAAGATTCGTCCTTTTTCTTCATGCGTTTTTTTGTCCGTTCCACCAATCCATTACTTCGTTTTTTTGCTCCAGTTACCCCGGGTTTTCTTTTGCCTGCTCTGGTTCCGCTTTATGTCGCCTGGTTTTTTTACATGCTGCGGTTTTACCTGATGCCCTGGCTGCTGGGTTACACGGTGATGGGGATGCTTTCATTTCCACTGGAGAGCGAAATTGCAGGGTTGATATACCGAATCCTGTCCCCTCAGTGAATCCTGTTCCAGGAACAGATTTTTTTGAGTTTTCCTGCCAAACTTCATGTTCTTTGGTTTTCCGAGAGACAATCCTTTCAATTTTTGATAATTTTGAGGGTCTTCAATTAGACCGATTTTTATTGACGGAGTGAATCATGAGTGAATTATTTGAAATACCACAAAATTTTAAGGGTACCGCCTGGGCGGATGATGAAAAATATCAGCAGATGTATCGCCAATCCCTGGAAAATCCCGAAGCCTTCTGGGCGGAACAGGCGGAGCGGGTCGACTGGTTCAAAAAATGGGACAAGGTGCTGGACTGGAATTATCATGAGGCGAACATCCGCTGGTTTGAGGGAGGTCAGCTGAATGTCAGCTACAACTGCTTGGATCGTCACCTTGAGAAAAAGGGAGATCAGATTGCCTTGATCTGGGAAGGAGATGATCCCGAAGAAGATCGAAGCTTCACCTACAGGGAACTTCATGAGCAGGTCTGCTGCTTTGCCAATGTCCTTAAGCAGCAGGGAATTGAAAAGGGTGACCGGGTGATGATCTATATGCCGATGGTCCCGGAATTGGCAATGGCCTGTCTGGCCTGTGCCCGGATAGGCGCGATTCATTCCGTGGTTTTCGGAGGTTTTAGTGCTGAAGCCCTGAAAAGCCGGATCCAGGACTGCGGGGGAAAAATGATGATCACTGCGGACGCAGGTCTTCGGGGCAAGAAAAGTGTTCCTCTCAAGGCTAATGCTGATGCCGCTATGGAGGGGACCTCGATTGAAACATGCCTCGTGTTGAAACGAACCGGAGATCCAGTCGAGATGAAGGAAGGTCGTGATGTTTGGCTTCTTGATGCAATGGAACAGGCTTCTTCCGAATGTCCTGCCGAGGCGCTGGATGCAGAGGATCCTTTGTTCATCCTCTACACATCCGGTTCTACCGGCAAACCGAAGGGAGTGCTTCATACCTCTGGAGGATATCTGGTTTATGCTTCGATCACCCACCAGTACGTTTTTGATTATCATGATGGTGATATTTACTGGTGTACCGCGGATATTGGCTGGATCACAGGGCACAGTTATATCCTCTATGGTCCTCTTTCCAACGGGGCAACGACGTTGATGTTTGAGGGTGTTCCGAATTATCCAGATTTCGGACGGTTTTGGGATGTTTGTGACAAGCACAAGGTAAACATCTTTTATACTGCTCCGACCGCGATTCGTGCCATTGCCAAGGAAGGGGATGAACTGGTCCAGAAAAGGGACCTCAGTTCTCTGAGACTGCTGGGTACCGTGGGTGAGCCGATCAACCCGGAAGCCTGGATGTGGTATCACCGAGTCGTAGGGCAGGAACGTTGCCCGATTGTCGATACCTGGTGGCAGACTGAGACGGGAGGGATTCTCATCACTCCTTTACCTGGAGCGACCAAAACGAAACCAGGTTCCGCAACACGACCGTTTTTCGGAATTCAGCCAGTATTGATGGATGCCGATGGAAATGAAGTCGAAGGAGCAGTTTCTGGAAATCTCTGCATTAAGCATCCCTGGCCGGGGCAGATGCGGACCGTTTTCGGAGATCATCAAAGGTTCAAGGAAACCTACTTCAGCGCCTATCCAGGATACTATTTTACTGGTGATGGCTGCCGCAGAGATGAAGATGGATACTACTGGATCACCGGAAGGGTTGATGATGTCCTGAATGTTTCCGGCCATCGGATGGGCACTGCTGAAATCGAATCGGCACTGGTACTTCACGAATCCGTTGCTGAGGCTGCCGTGGTGGGATTTCCTCATGAAATCAAGGGACAGGGAATTTACACCTATGTGACCCTCAACAGCGGAGTTGAGGAATCTGAGGACTTGAAGAAAGAACTGGTTCAGCAGGTCAGAAAGGAAATCGGACCGATTGCCACCATCGACGTGCTTCAATGGGCTCCGGGCTTGCCAAAAACACGTTCCGGAAAAATCATGCGCAGGATTCTACGGAAGATTGCAGAAAATGACATTGAACATGTCGGTGACACTTCGACCCTTGCTGACCCATCCGTGGTGGACGATTTGATCCAAAACCGGCCTTCTCAATAATCCGGCTTTTTTAATCAGTCATCATGCAGTTGGCTCCTGATTCCAACTGCATGATCGGTCTTGCATTCCCTCTCTTTTCCTTCAAACTATTTGGATTGTTTTAGTCCATCCTTTTCAGGTTCATGAACAATGAACCTTTCTTACTCATCAAGGTTTTCATGGAAATTAAAGATAAAGTAATTGTTATCACTGGAGCAGCCCGAGGGCTTGGAAAGAATTTTGCCCTCGATCTCGCAAATCGCGGAGCCAAACTGGCTCTTGCGGACATCAATCAGGAATTGCTGGAAGAGGTCCGAAAAACCTGCGAGCAAGCTGGAACCGAAGCAAGAGCTTATGATCTTAATGTGGCAGAAGAAAAAGCCGTTGAGGGTTTTTTCGACCAGGCGGTTTCGGATTTTGGAACGGTCGATGTTCTGATCAACAATGCAGGCATCACCCGAGACGGATTGATTGCCCGAAGCAAGGACGGAGAAATCAAAAAAATGTCCCTAGCCAACTGGCAGGCTGTGATCGATGTCAATCTGACGGGGACTTTCCTCTGCGGCAGGGAATTTTTCGTGAAACTCCTGGAACAGAAAAAGCCCGGGGTCTGTATCAACATTTCCTCACTTTCCCGTTCTGGCAATATGGGCCAGAGCAATTATACCGCGACCAAAGCAGGGGTTGCTGAAATGACCGTTACCTGGGCTAAGGAGATGGCACGCCATGGTATCCGGGTCGCGGCGATTGCTCCGGGGTACATCAATACGGAAATGACTTCAGCCATAAGAGAGGATGTCAAACAGAAGATCATCGATCAGATTCCGCTGAAACGGATGGGGGAACCCAATGAAATCAGTCATTCCGTGTTCTATATCCTGGAAAATGATTATTTTACCGGAAGGGTGATAGAATGTGACGGAGGATTTAGGATTTAATTTATTTCATCGGAGGGCACATGAACAAAGAAAAGGACAATCCACAACAACAAATGCAGGACTTGTTCTCGCAGATGGTTTCCCAAACCAGCGGTATGTTCTCTCCGATGGATCCTCTGGGGGCGATGAAACCCCTTCAGCAGGTTGCTGAAGCCTGGACCAAAAATCCCCAGCAGTTTGCCGACGCAATGCAGGACTGGACTCAACAGATCGGGGATATGAATACCCGGATCTGGCAGGATTTTCTGGATCGTCAAAAGGAAAATGACTCCAAGGAAAATCAGTCGGCCGAACTTGCGGACCTTCCCTACTTCACCTGGATTCGAGAGTATTACAAAACTTACACGAACTGGATGGAGCAGCAAATTCGGGATACCAGTGGTGTTTCAGAGAAAATCAAAGAGGATGCGAGTTTCTGGTCCAAGCAGATGCTGAGTGCTCTCTCTCCCAATAATTACTTCTGGACCAATCCTGAGGCCATTAATGCTTTTATCGAAAGCAAGGGAGAAACTCTGCGTCATGGGTTACAGAATTGGCTGAATGATCAAATGCGGGATGGACTTCCGGAGATGGTCGACAAAACCCAGTTTCAGGTGGGAGGAAATCTGGCCAATACACCGGGGAAGGTCATTTTTCGCAATGAACTGATTGAACTGATCCAGTATGAGCCAATGACCAAGGAAGTTCATGAAATTCCCATCGTGATCACCCCGCCCTGGATCAACAAATTTTACATCCTCGATTTGAAACCCAAAAAAAGTTTCGTCCTGAATCTTGTATCACAGGGTTACACGGTTTTTGTCATCAGTTGGAAAAACCCAACAAAGGAAATGCGTAATACCTCGATGGATGATTATCTCTCTTTGGGTCCTTTGAAAGCGATCGAAGTTGCAAAAGCCATTACCAAATCGAAACAGGTTCATGCGGTGGGTTATTGCATCGGAGGAACCCTGTTGGCTTCAGCGATGGCATCGCTCAACCATCCTGATAATCCACAAAATGGAAGTGTCAAAGATTGGACTCTGTTGACCACCCTGGTGGAATTTGAGAGACCCGGTGAATTGGGGAGTTTTATCACTGAGGAATCATTGGAATATCTGGAGGAACAGATGTCCAAGCAAGGGTACCTTGAGGGATCCCAGATGGGCAACACCATGCGGATGCTAAGGCCGGATGGTTTGATTTGGCATTATTTTGTCAATAATTACCTGTTCGGGAA
>OZSS01001423.1_pt1 | contig 11115 bp, 8 predicted proteins | sample 1779911 | NCBI WGS metagenome assembly OZSS01 (sample SAMEA2603589, study PRJEB24840) | metagenome | biome: Water; feature: Photic zone; material: Seawater sample | place: Mediterranean Sea | collected 2013-11-12 | depth 10 m | reverse complement strand
TATTAATAGCATTAATAATAGTAATAGTAGTAACATTGATTGTTTGTGGTTAAAAAAAAAATTGTTTGAAAAAGTAAAATTAATTGTAAAAAGATGGAAAATACAGTGGATACAAATGATATGGAAAATCCTTCAAATGAGGAGGATATAAATAAAAAAGATGTAGAAACGAAAACAAGGGATTTTATTAATAGTGTAGTGGAATTGGCAAAAACAGAAGCAAACCAAACGAAAGAAGAATTAAGTGTATTGGAACAAATGAACAACGTTGCGGCATCTGAATATGCGCAAATTGCAGATACTATAACGTCAATATCTTCGTTTAAAGATGATTTGCATAAAAAACATGAAATGTTAGCCAAACATATTGTAAAAATTGATAAAATAGATAAAAGTACTATTGAATTAGAACATGTTGTAGGAATATTAGATGAGTATACTAGGCGTATTGAGGCAAAAGCTAAACCATTTTTGTAAAATATATATATATATTACTGTGCGTACAAAGTATATTGTGTTTTGTTCACGTACCAAATAATTTGTACGAAACAAAAGAACCTCGTACATCTTGTTTCTTACACTAATAGAGTTTACATTTTTATTTAATTATACACACACAAAATGGATCAAGAAGTATTAATTAAAATATCAATATCATTTGTATTTGCTTCTACTTCTTCTTTCTTTTTGTTCCTGTTTCTACTTATCCTCTTTAACCATTTTCGACAACATTTTTGTATCAATCTTACATTATATTCCGTTACTGCACGTCGATTTCGATTAATTAATTTGGCATCGTGTAAATTCTTTTTAGCATTATTTTCTCTTATTAATAATTCACCTTCTTCTACTTGATATTTTGTTAAATACAATCGATTTTGTTCCTCCCGTTCAAATTGTTTAAATAATTCAGACAAATACATTTTACGGCCTATTACACCTCTGATTATTGATTGGATTTTTATAGCTGCAATCTCTTCTTTCGTATATTTCTTATTATTCTTATCTAAATCGTTTTTATATACAGACGATGCTAATATTTTTTCAGTTGGAAAAATACTTTTCACAGCATATGGATCAATAACATGTAATGTTTCAATAATTCTACTTTCTTTTTGCAATTTTATTTCTTTTTTCAACGTTTCAATTGGTTTTGATATATTTAAAAAAGAAGAGGAAGGTGATATGTTCACATTTTCATGTTCTTCCGTTATTATTGTTTGTCCTTTCTCCTTTGACTTTTCTAGTTGGGGTATTAACATCATCGTTTCATTATCTTTTTTACATCTCTATCTATCTCTATTTGTTAGTTTTCCATATTATTATTGTTTGTATTATTGAATTTCATCATCAAAAAAAGCATGTCTGTTTTACCATTTATTTACATTTGAAATAAAATGAATTGAGGTATATAATGTACAAAAAGTATAATGACAATAATAAAAAACAAAAAATTGTGAAGAAAGTATATATAACTATCTAATAATAATAATAATATATATATAGTTAAATTTATATACCAGTTTTAAATGATAAAATCGGCTAAAGTTGGTGGTATTGGAAATGCACCTTTATCACAAGATATGAAACGTAGTGATGAAGTAATTGGGAAGCAACCAAAATTACCTGGAAATGGATGTTGTTGTAATTGTTGTGGAAAACCACCTGGTCCAATTGATGTCAATAAAATTATTCAAGATGGTGGTAAATTTATCCAATTAAATGATGGTCGTATTGTCGAATATTTTGTATACGGTTCGGAAGATCCAAATGCTCCTGTTTTATTGGAAATCAATGGTAGTGGAGGTACTGGTTGGATGTTTAAAGAGCTTGAAGGCATTACAAAAGCATTAAAACAATATAATGTTAAAGCAATTTCAATATCTGTTCCTGGTCATGGATATTCATCAACACAAATTAATCGAACCATAGGAAATTGGCCAAAAGATGATGTTGAACCGGTCTTGAATGCAGAAGGAATCACTGGTAATTTTTGGGTAGAAGGAACTTCTTACGGTACCAGCCATGCAATGGCAGTTGCGCATTATTTTGGGGAAAGGGTTGAAAAATTACATTTGCATGTACCATATTTACCAATTGAGCTACGGAAAGAAAAAGGATGGAAATTATATGGTGCAGATGATGCGATGAAATGTCAACCTGATTGGGTTAAATCTATATGTTCATGTAGAGCATTTTGTTGTATCAGTTGCGTATGTTGCTGTCATAAACGATGCCCTGGGATGTTTTATGATGAAAATGGTAAGAAAGTATCAGATGGGTTGAAAGCATTGAATTTACCTGATCATTATTCTGTTGAAGCGAAAGATGTAGATAGATCAGCAGCATTAGGTCCATATGGTACAATACATAATTCATTAATACCAACAACATCTACGAATTGGGGATTTGATCCACGTGAAATTCCAACAAAAAAAGTTATCATTAGTTATGGTGAAGATGATCAACAAAGTCCAGCAGAACATGGAAAATTTTTAGCTGATTTCTTTACTGACAAAAATGATGTTGTCTGCAAAGTAAATGTAGGAAAAGGTATGGGGCATAGCAATCATGTCTTAAAAATGGTATCTGGCGAGTTTATAAAACAAATTTTTGAATTGTAAAAAAAAAGGAAATTTTGCTGCTTTTTCCACTTCATTTATTCTAGATCTTGGATGAGAAGTAAGAAAATTAATCATGTGTGTGTGAATAAAATTAAAAAGAAACTATATGATTTGATATGTGCGTTAATTTATAAAAAATATGATACGTATCATATTATCTTACACGATGTTCAGTATGATATATATATATCATATATTATGATAATTAATATCATACGAGTATCATAATAAAAGACGCTCCTTTGTTCACAGGCACAGGTCCATTTTTATTTTTTAATAAAAAAAATTTTAAAGTCTATCTCCGCTATTTCCATATTCCAATTGAAGCAATCGTCGACGTCTTGAATTACTACTACCACATGGTTGATTATTTGGTTTATTATCACATGTTGCTTTAAAGGTTGTACCAGTCACTTTGTACTTATAACCAATTTGTTGATTCGTCCATGGATCAATCACTTTTGTAATACCATTTCCATCTTCTGCAGGTGCACAAGCAATATCTTTACATACTTGATAATCTTTTGTATCTGGACAACATGAATTATGATCAAGCCAGATTTTTACATCAATCGTTGTTCTTGGTATATGCGGCTTAAATGCCATATTGTTTCTTGTACCACATTGTGGTAATTCTCGTTTTAAATATCCATTTGGTGATGTTGAATCTAATTTCACTATAAATAAATCCATACCATCAATATTTTGTAATGAAATATCATTTGCTGTAAACATTGGTGTTGGACAATCATCACTAATTTCATAACGTCCTTGTTTACGTGAACCAAGTAAAAAAAGTATATTTTTTGGTATATCCCATGGAGTCATAACAGCTAAATTAATAACTGTACCTGGATGATATAAATCAATATGAGCATATCCAGTACAAAACAGATCCATATCTTTTTGATATTCTTCTACATCTTTCATTGTCACTACTGGGCATAGTTCATCCGTTAATGGGGAACCTCCATCACCTAATCGACGTTGTTTTTGTTTATTATTTTGTTTTAAAATTGCAAGAAAATGGTTGGTTTTATTGGTTGCTTGTTTGAGGGTGTCGATTTCGGCAGTTTTGTTTTGTAAAATGGCATCTTTCTTTTCTAAACGTTTTATCTTATTACGCGATTGTTTAGCTTCATTTGTTAACATGGCATCTTTCTTTTCTAAAATGGCATCTTTCTTTTCTAAACGTTTTATTTTATTACGCGATTGCTTAGCTTCATTACGTGATTGCTTAGCTTCTTCTGTTAACAGTTCAATTTTATCCTCCAACTTTCGCATACCACTATTATCAACATTACCATCATCGAGATCAACACTTTCATCGTTTTTATAATTATCATCCTCAGCTTTACCAAATACAAATACACTTGCACTATTTATTAAATTTGTAAAACCATCTCGAATACTTGGCCATGCTCCTAACATTCTTCTTCTTCTACGTCTTCTTCTTCTACGTTGCAAGAATTCCAATAGTGCATTCACTTCATCATAATATGTTGATAACATATGTTCATATGGATAAAATAATTCACATAAACGGATTGCTTCATTGGTTGGCAAACCAAATTCACGTGGACCACATAATAATGTCGTTTCAAATAAATTCTTTAATTTTGTTTGTAATTTATCACCACCATGAATGCCTTGAAGTGGTTTGTTCATACCTTGTTGTAAATATCCATCTTTTTTTATGATATCCACAATTTCACCGTATAAATTTTGTACCGTAATATTACCACCTTGTGCTAATGCAAATGGTACTATATTACTACGTGGAACATTACCAGATGGATCATTGCATGTTTTTAAATTTTCAAAATTATCTTTACGACAACATATATTTGGCCATAAATCACGTCCAGTATATTTCGGAAACGATGGTAATACTGGATTTAATTTATCTTTTAATAATTTAATAAATCGTGGACGAAAATTACAAAATGAACTTATTAAACGATTACGATTTTCATTTAAACAATATTTATTATCAATTTCTGCATCGGATGGTACAATAACACCAGTTCGTAATACACCATATGCTAATCGTTCTTTTTCTTGTTCGCAATGATGTGTAACATTATAATCTGGTAATTTTGATAATTTATCACGTAATATTTGTGCTTCGTTAATTACATCTTGTGTTGCCCAATTTAATGATAATTTTGCTATTAAACCATTTGCTTTTTCTTTGACTTCGTTGGATTTTGCATTGGATAATGCAAGGCTTTTGATGATACCACCTTGTTGTGCACTTAATGATTGTACGTTTTGTAACATATTGGCGATATCATAACATCGTGTTGAGTTAGTTGGGGATACTTGAGAACTAGAGCATTTTTTGCATGGCAAAACTCCATCGGTTGTGTAGTGGTTGGCTGTACATGCTGTACATTTTGCCTGTCCTTTTGTGGAAACCGTGCCGGGATCACATTTAGTACATGCTTCATTTTCTGATGTTTTACCTTCACCGAGTCCATGTTTTCCTGCATCACAGGTTTTACAAGGACCGGTAGAACCTGTTTCGTCTTGATATGTACCGGAAAGACAGTTGATACATGTTTTTGGTTTGCATATACATTTATAAGTATTACTACATTTTGTTGTTGATTTTGTGTTGGGATTCCAATAATATTTATTACCACCACTATAAACACATCCAGGTGGAGCCGACCAACTCCTTCGGCCATAAAATCCTACATTTCTATCAATATTATTCTTACTATTATATTCAGCTGCTAATTTACATTCTGCTTCTGTTGTTATTTTAGATAGACCACTACATTGTGATGCTAAACCAGATGAAAATATAGCTCCACTTGGAAGCCCTTCACCAACTTTACAAATTGGATCCTCACTATTTACAGCAGACATAAATACACATTGCAATACTACAAACAATATCACTTTTATATGTAATATTTTCGTGTTCATCATATGTAACATTATTTTCACCAAATTATTTAATTATATAGTTTTAAAAAACTGGATTATAATTTGTAATTCTTTGTTGAAAATAATATATATATATATATACACTCTTGAATAGAAATTCCACACACTACAGTATATTTTTTTCTTTTAGAGCACGATGGTTGCAATTAAATATATTCTTTAGAGACTTTTCTAATTAAAATCATATATGAAAAGAATCTTCCACATCATTTCAACTTGTTTCATCTATACATCTATATATTATTTATAAAATATAATTTTTAATATTTTAAAGAAGAAGAAGAATTTTTGGGCCAATTATTATTTTTTTCTAATAATAAGTAGTGCTGTGTTCCTGTTATTTTAATTTATGATCTTCCGTAGCAGCCCCCCTTCTTTTTTTCTTCTGTCTCTCTCGTCTATATTGAAGGAAATAAAGTGATGTGATGAAAAGGTGCAAAATGCAAAGCAGCGAGGCTAGCCCAGCTAGGAGGCACTCCGTGCACTCGACGACTCCGACGACTTTAGTATTAAGAGATGTGTGAATGTGTTTTATATATTATTATTTCGCGTATATATACATATGCATATATTATTTATATTTTTTAAAATAAAAATCAACCAATCCTGTTTTAAAAAAATAATTACGATTTGTATTGTATTATACACATGCGTACCTCATATATTATCATATACTCTACTTTTTTACTTTTTTATAATTTTGAAACATTTCCAACTGCTACTGTTGTTGTGTCCTTTATCAATGATACTGATAATGCTGGTCGAAAAATAAATCTAGTATTATTATTACGTTCCTTCATCATCATCCCATCTTTATTGTTTTTCACACATTCCATATGAAATGATTTAATCTCACCATTTGTAAATGTATCTAAATATGACCTATCTCCTACATAATCTATTTGATGCACAATACTAGAATCGCTTTTATCCACTTCATCAAAATTAAAAAAAATTCTAGTAGTAAAACCACCATGGCAAATAACACTAATTTCATTTTCAATTCGATCATTTAAAATATTGGCAAATTTTATAGATCGTTTCACCGCACTTGCATTTGATTCCTCTACATTTAATATAAAATAATTATCCTTTTCATGGCATAACGAAGTATCCAATAATAATTTATGTTTGTCAAATTTGGTAACAATCTCTGAAATTAAATGACGTTTTTCACCAAGGTATGGACCTGTAAATTCTCGTATATCATCGGATAAAATAATAGAGCGTTTAAAATTTGGATATGCTAATAATCCAGTATGTACAGCTCTTTCCAATGAAGATGAAATGATAACATCAACATTATTAGCTTTTTCAAATACATTTTCTTGCAACGTAGTTTCACCATATTTAATTGCTGCATCAATTAATGGTGAATCAAACAATGTATCGGATGACATTGCATCCCACGTTTCATCTCGCAAACCAGGGTATTGATCTTCTCTTCTACCACCTAAGACACCGATAATATCTGAATGTGGTACATTGTATTTTTTCATGACATTTTCAACAACAACATTAGCAGTACATTTTAAATGTCGTATAAAGTGTATCGTTTTTGGTTGATTTAAGATTTTATACATTTCTTTATTTATATCATTTTGAATCAAAAACATTTTTTGATCCGTCCAACGACTGGTCATAAACAAATACATGAAATTTCGCTTTGGATTTATAAAAAATGTAGTGCCTCCCATACCACCCCATCCATAGCTAGTAATACCATTCCCACCGACGCTTAATCGACCAAGTAAACAATAAGATGAATTGCGATAGAGTTCTTTTGAATTACCATATGTTGCATGTTCCAATATATCACTTGTACCATATTCAACCATTTTCTCGCTTAAAATACGTTTGTGATTCCAAGTACCTTTGTTTAAAAGCATCGCAGCAAATTTTGTCCAATCGTTAATACTAGATACTAAACCACCACGTATTTGTTCAACACCACCGCCACCGCCATAAATACGACTATGAGTATCTTTTAAATATTGGCACGGTGGAGAACCTTTGTTTAGATTATTCCCACCATCATCAACAATGAATAATTCATCGTCTTTTTCTTTTTTTGCACGATAAAATGGTACTAATTTTGATTTATTTTCATCTGTTGCATAAAAATATGTATCGTGCATTTCCAATGGATCTAGTATCTCATGCTTGACAAATTCTTGAAATGGAATGCCACTTACTTTTTCAATTAATGAAGATGCAATATCTAATCCAAATCCATATTCAAAATATTGTCCTGGATCGTTTGTAGCAGGTATTTCAGCCAAGCGCTTGGTCCACTCTGTTATATTTTGTATCTTTCGATTGTTACTATCATATGCTAACTTTTTAAATTCTTCAATATCCATCCCATTTAAACCATCAGTGGTTTCATCATATGGTAATAATCCTTTATAATCGATGCCAGATGTATGTGTTAATAAATTTGACACTCTAATTGGATGTTTTGATGGACGTGTCACTGTTTTTATTTTTCCCTTTGGTCCAAAATGTTCTACCGTATTTAATGTAATTTCTTTGCCATCTAACATTGTCTTTAATGATAGATGGTAACGTGAAACTTTACCATCTTGGAGATCAAAATAACTAAACACATTTGCAGAACAATGCTCATTCGTGGGTGTAACATTAAGCCACGGACCAGAATGAATTCCTTCAAAAGACCACCATCCCATTACTTTATCATCGCTTGCTAAAATGTTTTCAACTTTTACTTTGCTATTTGAAATATTTTTATGAAAACCTTTTACATGTAATTTTAAGCCTGTAATACCAACGGGTCCCCCAAAAATAACATTTGCCTCATCTATCATATCTGAATGTGCCAGATTTTCATTTATTAAATCCAACTTTCCAGTTTTTACTATAGTATTTAAAAACATATCCATTATTTTTACATTTGGATGAGTTTTTGATAAATTTTCACTACTAATATTTTTGCTTGTATTGTTTAAGTTGAAAAAAGAATCAAAACGTTTCAAATCCATTTTTTTATTATTATTACTAACATTTACTGCAACTTTATGATTTAAAAATTCTGGTAAATAATTTGATATTGGGTCATCAATACTTGCAATTAATTTTCGATCAAGTAATATTAATATTGCAGTTGCCGTGAGCACTTTTGTTTGTGAATACATTCTAAATAGACTATCATTTGTATATTCTGATGTTGAATGTTCATAAATAGTATTTACCTGTTGTCTAGCTTTATCAATTGTAGCAATTCGTAATTGTGCACCAGGTAGAAATTTCGAAGAAACTTGTTGTTCCAATAATTTTGTTAGGGATTTCCATCGTATATCGTTCATCATTCGACTAAGTGTGTATATAAATGTTGGCAAATTGATTGAAATTATTTATGAATTTATCTACTTCCAGAAAAAAAAAAGTTACAATTGATTGACTAATAGACAAAAAAAAAAAAGGAAAACTTATATCTCTCGCGTTTACTATGTGAATTCTATGGGCTAGATTGCTACCTGTCGTTTTCATATATATATATATCTTGTCTAATGATGTGTATACATATAGTATTCGGATCCTCTCTCTGTATATGGGTTCGACATACAAAAGCATAGAAGAAGTATCTTTTTTTCCTCTAGGTTAAGGTATAGGTTTAATCAAATTAAAAAATCTAAATCCCTTAAATGATCTCAAAGTAGTAGTTTTTTGTTGTTATTCTAATTTCCCATCCAAGTACAAATTATGTGTCATTTGATGGTGTTAAAATCGATGTCGCATATTTTTGTATTCTAATTTCCCATCCAAGTACAAATTATGTGTCATTTGATGGTGTAAAGTCGCATATTTTTGTATTCTAATTTCCCTATATCAAGTACAAATTAAGTGATCACAAAATTATTTGTTATTTGTAGTTCAAAAAACATAGAATTGAATTGCAAATCTGCAATTTGAAAGAAACATTTATAGTTATGGTATATGGTAATACGTTCAAAACAAAAGTACGTGGAAACATACATATATATACACATACATCTACATAGTGATACGTAATATTTTAACAAAGGTAACGATGTTTGGTGGTGGTAATACTGGTTTTACGTTAGGGAATCCATTAAATGCTGGACAAGGAAAGGGTGGTGGTGGTGCATTTGGACTTGGCGGGGGTGCCGTTGGTGGTAATAATTTATTTCCTGGTGGACAAAATAACGCATTTGGTTTGGGGGGGGGGAGGAAATACTACTGGTGGGTTTGGTAATATCGGCGGTGGTGGATTAAATGGTGGTGCTGGATTTAGAATGAATGGAAATACCAACACTCGTCTGAATGCAAACGGAGTGAATCAACAAGCACAATTGCAAGCACGAGCGAGGAATAATCAACTAAGAAAAGATTTAGGTTTAATGAAATATCAAGAAATTAAAGATTCTACTGAAAAGGATAAAAAATATCTATATCAAGAAATTAATAAATTTCAATATGTAGTGGAACAACATGATACATTATCACGTGATATTAGTCGAACATATTTAAAAGCACATAAGACATTATTAACAAATTTAGAACAACAAGTATATGGTATGGAACAAGATGTTGCCTTTGTGAAAAATGAAGTTAGAAAACATCGTAAGTAACAAAAAATAAAAAACAATAATCATTTTCAAACTCAAAAAAACATTTATATAAAAATATAAAACAACTAACATTATTATGACGAATACTATATACTATATATATACAAAGGCAAACAAATGCATGATATGAATCAACTAATGAGAAAAATACAAAAAGAGACACGTACAGCTGGTATTGCAGTTAGCAAATTAAGTCAAAAAAACAATCCAGCACCAAATACATTTTTTGATGATCATATACCAAATTTAGAAGCTGATATGGATAAGATTGAACGTAAAACGAATGAATTGGTATTGGCATTAAGACCAGAAATTGCAAATGCAGTTGCATTACGTGATAGAAATATTTCAATGATGGAAAATGCAAAACGTATTAATGATACTGGTGGTATCATTGGTAATAGCAGAGGTGGAGGAGGTATGATGATGAATGGTGATACAAGATATTAAACATGTGTATTTTTATTATCATAAGGTGTTCATAAAAGTTATATTATTTTAAATATAGTAAAAGGCTGTATTGCACGCTCTAATATACTCTTATGATACAAGCATGAGTTTTTATTGAACATGATGAGAATATTATAATATACTTCGCGTATATAATAATACGGTACGAACGTTCGTATAATTTTGCCTTTTTTAAAAAAAGGTGTCCCAGTTGTTGGATTAGAACCATCATGCATTTTATCTTTCAGAGACGAGTTACCCTCTTTAATAAAAAGTAAAGAAGCGCTTTTACTTTCACAAAATAGTTTCACATTTGAAGAACTCTTATTTAAAAAAATATCCAATTTTAATTTTAAACCATATGATAATAAAGTTTTACTTCATGGACATTGTCACCAAAAAGCTTTTGATGTTGTAAATCCAATTATAGAAATTTTGAAAAAAGTTCCTAAAATTCAGTTGGAAAATAT
>OZSS01001422.1_pt1 | contig 11118 bp, 10 predicted proteins | sample 1779911 | NCBI WGS metagenome assembly OZSS01 (sample SAMEA2603589, study PRJEB24840) | metagenome | biome: Water; feature: Photic zone; material: Seawater sample | place: Mediterranean Sea | collected 2013-11-12 | depth 10 m | reverse complement strand
TCATTACCCCAGAAGATAAAACTAAACCAAAAAATAGTCCCCAAATTTTATATTCATGATTTTCTAATAGATAACTAATTATGTTTGCTAATGAAAAAACTGCTGCAGTAATTCCTAAATAAATTGTCAATAAAAAGTTGCCATTTAGCTTTAACCAAAATTCTTTTATGCCATCTTTAAATAATATTTTAAATAATGAAAAATCAATTCCTCTTATGGATTCAATAAGCTCTTCGTAAATTCCAGTAATTAAGGCTATCGTACCTCCAGATACACCAGGAACTATATCAGCCGCGCCCATTCCAACGCCTTTTAAAAAAAGAATTACTCTTTTTTTCAATTTAGGCCTCTGAAGTTTTAGGAGAAAATAGGTTGTAAAATATTGGTGATATTGTTGCTGTAAGAACCGCAAGAAGGATGATTTGTTGCTCTAAAGATTTGGATATTAGTTCAAGTTCAACCCCAATTTCAGCCATAGCAATAATTAAACTAAACCTCGCTGCAAGAAGAAAACCTCCAGCGAAAAGTTGTCTGAGTTTTATCTTTGTAAATATAAGAAGAAATGATGGAATAACCTTAACAACCAAAGCTATTCCCAAAAGACTAATTACCTCGACATAGAACTCAGTATTTTTGAAAACCTCGATATCATAATTCAACCCAATATTGATAAAAAATATTGGAATCAAAAATCCATATGAGAAGCCCTTCAGGCTATTTTCTAAACTTCCTCTATTTGGAAATATAAATGCGAATAATGTTCCAGCCAAAAATGCTCCAAGAATATATTCAATATCAAATAACACTGCAACACCAACTAAAGTTAACATCAATGCAATAGAGCTTCTGATTCCCATTTCTTCCGGATCACTTCCATCAAACATTCTTGAAAAAAGTTGAGGATTCCACCATGCTATTCTTCGAATAATTCTAAGAATTAATATAACGATTAAAAAGTACAAGATTACATTTAGATTAGATAAAGAGAATCCTTCTGAATGTTGTAAGGATGCAAAAACTGTTACTCCAATCAAAGTAAATATGTCAGCAATGAGTGCCGACATAAATAATGTCTGGCCATAATTTGTTTTAATTGTGTCGTCACTTCTAAGTACAGTTATAACAATATCTACACTTGTTGTACAAAGTACGAGTGCAAGGAATAGTGGATAATCTAAGGTAATAATCAAATAAAACGATGTTGCTACGGTCAATACATATATTGAAAGTGGAACTGATAAAGTTTTTAAGCCTTTTTCTCTGAATGTATCTAATTCAATTTCAAAACCAGAAAGGAACATAAGCAACATGAATCCAAATATTGCAAGACCAGAAATAAATTCAGAAATCTTGACAATACCTAGTACGGGGCCAACTAAAATTCCGTAGGCAATTTCTAAAACAATACTTGGTATATTTATTTTCTCAGCAAGTAAAGGTAAAAGAAATGCACCTAAAGATATTATTACTAAGGATAAAGCGTCAAAATTTTCCATTAACTAGGTATATATAAAACTGAAGATTTTGAGTTCTGTAAAACAAATTCAGCAATTTTCTTGCCTTGCCAATTTGATTGGCTTGTTTGACTTATAATTGAAAGATCTATCTTATCAGTAAAAGATGTAAAAACTTTTGCTTCGTTACCCTCAGCATTAATGATTTCACATTGAACTTCATTAGATAATGCCAAATCTTGAATTCTCTCAGAATATAATCCAGATTTATTTGATGTTTCGGATTGTAAGAATTTTGGTTGCTTAATATTTAAACCCACAATTTCTGCAGAAAGAGTAGAGGCCAAATCAAAAGCAACATTGACTGGGCTGTTATCACTAAAATCACTACTTACTAGGATTCCAATTTTTTTATATGGAAAAGTCGACCTTGAAAATAGAAATGGAATCTTATTCTTATTTGAAAAATTAATATATGTTTTAATTTTGGATTTTGTAACTTCTTTTTCATCAAAGGGAATCAAAACGGTTCCTATTGAAAAGGTCTCTTTGTTTGCCTCAATCTCCTTTAAAAGTGATTTTTGTACATCATAAAGTTCAAAATCTTGATCTTTCATTATCGCTTTATAGGTTTCAGTTTGTTCCTCTTTTTTATCAGCAAATATATCTCCAGAAGTTAAAATTTCAAGTTTGTCAGCTTTTGTATTTCTTATAAAGTATTCTGCCTCAGATAGATTTTTTAATTCATCTTCATTGTTTAAATAAACTGCAACGTTTTTGCCAAACTCTAATGGAAATCTTGATTCTGAACCGGAAAATAAGTTGATTACATTTGCAAAAGCTCCAGATTGAAGAACAATTGTCACTAGATCACCTGTTTCCAGTTCGGTGTCACCGTGTGGTATCACCACATTTCCTTTTCTTAATAGCGCACCAACAATAAAAAAGTCTGATCCAATGTCTTTTAGTTTTTTTCCTCTTGCCGGACTATCCGAATTTATTTCTAACTCAATTGCTTCTGCTCTTCCACCTGCAAAGGCTTGTGAGACTACTCTTCTTGGCTCTAGGATATGTTCTAGCCTTCTGCCAATTAATATGTCAGGATCAACAACCTCTACATCTAAATCTTTATATTGTTGTAAATTGTTTTGATCATTTACAATCGAAGATAATCTAAAAATATCATTTTGTTTTGCAATTTTTAAGACTTCAATGTTAACTTCATCATCATTTGTAAGAGTTACAATCGCACTAGCATTTTCTATACCTGCTTTTTTTAAGACCAAGGTTGAAGTACCATCGCCTTGATACTTTTCTATTTGTCTGTTTGGATTGAAATTTCTTAATTTTTCTTGGTCCATATCTATTACGGATACACTCCAACCAGTACTTATTCTGTTTATTAATTGACGCGCTTCTCCGTGTGCGCCGATGATAATTACTTTCACGTGTTTATTATCCTATATATACGATTTTGATAAAGGACTACTTTTAAAAACTTGTATAAAATAACCTAAATTTATTGAGATTTTTTATTTTTACCTTTTTTTTAACGTTTAATTATTAAAAAGAAAATGTAAAACATCCCCATCTTTAACAATATAATCTTTTCCTTCAGACCTTAATCTTCCTGCTTCTTTTGCACCTTTTTCTCCATTGTTTGAAATGAAATCATCAAATCCAATAGTTTCAGCTCGTATAAATCCTTTTTCAAAATCACCATGTATTTTTCCAGCTGCTTTTGGTGCTTTATCACCAATATTAATTGTCCATGCTCTTACTTCCTCAGGACCAGCTGTAAAGTATGTTTGTAACCCTAAGAGTCTGTAACCTGCATTAATTAATCTGTCTAACCCTGAATCGCTCTGGCCCATTTCTAATAAATACTCACTTTTTTCCACGGGGTCAAATTTAGAAATTTGTTGCTCTACATCTGCACAAATAGCTACTACTTTAGAATTATCTTTTTTTGCATATTCGATAATCTCATCAAGAAAAACATTGTCCTTGAATCCGCTTTCACTTATGTTTGCTACGTATAAAACTGGTTTTAAAGTCAATAGTTGAAAACCTTTTAGAATTTTTAATTCCTCCTCATTAAAGGAAAGTTGCCTAATGCTCTCTCCTTTCTCAAGGACAGGCAATATTTTTTCTAATAAGTTCTTTAAAAGTATTCCTTCTTTTTCCCCAGATTTTGAGTTCTTGATTGATTTTTGATAAAGTTTTTCTACTGTACTTAAATCAGCCAAAACAAGTTCAGTATTTATAATTTCAATATCATCAACTGGTGAAACTTTGCCAGAAACATGCACGATATCATCATTTTCAAAAGCACGTACAACATGAATTATTGCTTCAGTCTCACGAATATTTGCTAAAAACTGATTTCCTAAACCCTCTCCTTTGGAAGCTCCTTCAACCAAACCTGCTATATCTACAAATTCCATAACAGCTGGTATTACCTTCTTGGGATTTACAATTTCAGATAATTTATCTAAACGGTTGTCGGATATTGGAACAATTCCAACATTTGGTTCAATTGTACAAAATGGATAATTTTCTGACTCTATATCTGCCTGAGTTAACGCATTAAATAATGTTGATTTTCCAACATTAGGTAAACCAACAATACCGCACTTAAATCCCATAATTTTTTTCCATTTGATGAAGGATAATTAACTTTTTTATTTATTTTTACCTTGAAAGCCCCATCGATTAAATATTTTGATTAAAGTCATATTTGAGGGGGAAATATGACCGAAAAAAATAACAAAAAAACTATTTTCGGATGGTCAATGTATGATTGGGCAAAATCAGCATATGAAACTACAACTCTTGGTGCAGTTATGCCTGTATATTTTGTAAGTGTTGTTGTACCAGAAGAAGGATTTTTATTTAGAGGTAATTTATATACAGGTGCTGAGGTATGGGGATTTGCAATTGGTTCTGTTTTATTTATCTTCTTTCTAATTATGCCAACAATAGGTGCGGTAGCCGACCTCGCTGGATCCAGAATGAGATTATTTAAGTCTTTTGCTTATGGAGGGGCAATATTTGCATCAACATTCTACTTTGCTCAATCAGGAGACGTTGTTCTAACTCTTTTGATATATTTCCTAGCTCAACTTGGTGCAACTGGATCAAATGTTTTTTACGATAGTGTTTTAAAAGATATAACTACTGAGGATACTATTGACCAAGTTTCTGCAAAAGGATATGCACTTGGATATTTAGGAGGAGGTTTACAGCTTCTTCTTTCTTTAGTTATCATACAACTCGGACCTTCATTGCTTGGAATTGATGCAGCATTAGCGTCAAGAATTGCAATAGCGTTTGCAGGTTTATGGTGGCTATTATTTTCAATATTTAGCTTTTCCAGAATGAAAATAGACGAAAGTAAACCAGAAGAAACAGTAAGTAAAAACTATCTATCTACTGGATGGAAGACTAATTTAAATACTCTTAAAAAAGTTAGAAAATTTCCATTCTTACTATATTTTTTATTGGCATATATTTTCTACTGGGATGGGGCACAAACTGTCATAAATATGGCAGGTCCATTTTTTAGTGAAGTGCTTTTGCTTGATCAGACATCTATAATCGTTGTTTATCTTGTAGTTCAATTTATCGCTTTTATTGGAGCGAGACTTGCTGGATATCTTGCTGGAAGAATTGGTCAGAAAAACACTTTGGTGTTTACAATTGCTCTTTTCTTTATGGCTGGAAACGGCGCTTACTTTGTACCAGCTGAACAACTTTTACCTGTCATCCTTTTAGGTGTAGTAGTTGGTATGGGAATGGGAGGACTCCAGTCTGTGAGCCGAAGTGTATATGCAACAATGTTACCAAAAGGAGCAGAGGGAGAATTTATGGGTTTCTTTTCTGTAATTTCCAGATTTTCTGCAATATGGGGACCCTTAATCTATAGTTACGTCAGTTCAACTACAGGTAATCCAAGGCTTTCTTTACCAGGTATTTCATTATTTTTTGTTATAGGATATTTACTTTTAAGAAATGTTGATATAAATGCTCAAATCACAGAGGAAGAATGGGCAGCTAGCTAATCAATTTAGCTAAATTTGAATACAAACCAGAAACAGTGATAGGTCCTACTCCACCAGGATATGGGGCTCTTCCACTTAAGTAATTATCTAAATCAGAGATATCTATATCACCATATGATTTACCGTCAACAACAGAAATTCCAACATCAATAACATAGGAGTTTTCTTTAAAATATGACCTATCAAACAATTTTGATTTACCAACTCCAGAAATGAAAATATCTGCATTTGATATAAATTCTTTCTGATTAGAAGTTCTGCTGTGAATTACTGTGACATTCGCATTGTATTGTTTAGAACTTAAAATTTTCGAAAGGGGTGAAGTTACTAACCTTGACCTACCTGCAATAACTATATTTTTATCTTCAGTATCAATTTGATAATGTGATAATAATTCAAGAATTGCGAATGAAGTTGCAGGAATTACATTAAAGTTGTCTGAATAAAGCTTTCCTAAATTAAATGAAGTTAGTCCATCAACATCAATGTCACTTGGAATTAAATCAATAATCTTTTCAATTTCTAAGTGTTGAGGCAGTGGAAGCTGAATAATCATTCCTTGTGAAGAAGAAGAATTTTCTACTATAGTTTCTTGAAGTTCACTTTCTGATGTGGCTTCATTTAATTTAATCCAATTGAAATCAACACCTAATTCTTGTGCTTTTTTTTCCTTTACAGATACATACATTAAGGAGGCAGGATTGTCTCCAACAGTTATGGCCGTTAACCTTGGAAGCTTATCATGTTTAGATGCGTAATCTTTAAAAATATCTTTGCTGTTAATATCGAGATTTTCAGCAACAGGTTTACCATATAAAATTTTGGACATACGCCAAGTTTAATAAATCACTTAGTTAGTTTATAAATTATTTCGTTAAAATGACATTGGAGATAAATGTGGAAATTTCTAAATTAAACAAAAATATTACGCCATCAGGAACTATGGCAATATCAAATAAAGCAAGGTTATTAAAAGAACAGGGAAAACCAGTAATTGGTTTTGGAGCTGGTGAACCAGATTTTCCTACCCCAGCACATGTAATAGAAGATGTAAAAATTGCATCCGAGAATCCAATCTATCATAAATATTCTGCTGTTGGGGGATTAAAAATATTGAGAGATGAAATTTCCAAAACAACTGCTGAATATTCAAATTTTGAAGTTGATGCTGATAATGTTGTAGTAACCAATGGTGGAAAACAAGCGATACTTACAACATTTATGTCGCTACTTGATCCTGGTGACGAAGTCTTAATACCATCCCCCTATTGGACAACATATCCTGAAGCAGTAAAAATCTCTGGAGGACAACCCGTAATTGTAGATACCGAGTTTGAAAATGATTTTAAAGTTACTGTTGATGAACTCGAAAATAAAATAACCGAAAAAACAAAGGTGCTTGTTTGGGTATCACCATCAAATCCAACTGGTGTAGTTTATTCAAAAGAAGAAGCATTAGAAATATACAACTGGGCATTTGAAAGAGATATTTGGATACTCTCTGATGAGTTATATGAACATTTAGTGTATGAAGGTATAACATCACCGTCACCAGCAACTATTGATAAAGATTTTGAAAAGACTGTAATAGTCAATGGAGTTGCAAAAGCATATTCTATGACTGGCTGGAGAGTTGGTTGGATACTTGGAAATGATAAAGTAATTGGCTTATCTAAAAAAATTCAGTCTCACGCGACATCTAATGTTGCGAATATTTCTCAAATAGCTGCTTATTCTGCGTTGAAAAATGGATTAGATAGTACAAATGAAATGAAAAAAGCATTTAATAAAAGAAGAGAATATGCTCTGAATCAATTTGATAATATAGATAACATTAAAGTTCCAAAAGCAACAGGAGCATTCTATGTTTTCCCAGATATTAGCCACTACACAAAAGGGCTTATCGAAAACGTTTCAACCTCAATTGAACTTTGTGATTGGTTGCTTGAAAAATATTTTATAGCTTTTGTTCCAGGTGAGGTGTTTGGAAAAGAAGGATTTTTAAGATGTTCTTATGCTCTTAGTGATAATGATCTTAAGGAAGGTCTCACGAGGCTTAAAGACGCTCTAGAATCAATTTAATGGAAGAAGTAAAGAAAAAAAGTCTATACTCTTGGTTACTTTTTGATTTAGCAAATACAGTTTATGCATTTGTAATTCCTGGATTATATTTCTCCGTTTGGTTAGTGTCTGAACAGGGATGGACAGACCAAGCATTAGGGCTTGCAACTTCTGGAGCGATGGTAATTGTAGCATTGACAGGTCCCTGGGTAGGTGCAAGAAGTGATGGCGCTCAAGGTAAAAAACCTTTATTGCTGATTACAACTGTGATTTGCATAATTGCTACTTTTTTTCTTGGAACATTCAATGTCAATGTTTCAGTTATGTTGTTTATTTTGTCATTAATTGGATTTAATCTTGGATCTGTTGTTTATGATGCACTTCTTGTTTCAGTAAGTAACGAAACTAATAGAGGCAAGATTTCAGGTATGGGAGTTGCTTTTGGATACATTGGGTCACTTATTGGTTTTGGCGTAGCATCTCTTTTGCAGAGTTTTGGTTATAGTTACGTTGAAATCTTCAGGTCAGTGGCGATTCTATTTCTTATATTTTCTATCCCAGCTTTTTTATTTATTGAAGAGAAGAAATTTAATATTAACAAAGTCAAAGTAAGATTTAGAGAATCTCTTTACATAGTTATCAAATCATGGAAACACTCAAGAGAATATACTGGCTTAACAAGATTTCTTATTGGAAGATTTTTCTATGCTGATGCAATTAACACATTAATAAGTGGCCTTTTAGCTGTCTATCTTGTTGAAGAAGCTGGTCTTACTGCTGAAGATAGTCAAAATTTACTTGCATTAGCGATAATTATCTCCATTATTGGTGGTTATGTTTACGGAAAAGCTGGTGATAAATACGGGCCAAGGAAATGTACATTATTCAGCCTTGGTTGCTGGATGGTTTCTTTAATCATTGCTGTAATATCTACAGAATTTAATATTGATTGGTTAATTTATGTTACAGGTGTAATAGGTGGTTTCAACATTGGTGGCATCTTTGCGGTCGATAGAGTTTTCATGACAAGATTAAGTCCGAAAGAACACCTTGGTGAGTTTTATGGACTGTATTCCACAGTAGGAAGATTTGCTACTATTGTTGGACCTATTTTGTGGGGATTTATAGTAAACACTCTAGATTATGGAAGAAATGTAGCAATGTTGTCACTTGTATTTTTGCTCTTGATTTCATTTTTTATCATTAGAGGTGTTTCTGATGAAGAAAATATATTAGATTAGATAATTTTAAAAAAAGAAGAATCTTTTTTTCTTTTTAAAAACATTTAGTTCATCACGTGTATTTTTGAGTTTTTCTCTTAAAAATTCACTTTCTGCTTCTGCCTTTGCAGCTCTTTCTCTGGCTTCTGCCATTAACTTATCTGCCTCATGCAAATTACCTAATTGATCTAAAACTTTTTTCCAAGCAGAAATAGGAACCATCATGTTTTCTTCATCACTATCCATATTTGAAGTTGTTTCGCTACTAACTTCAGGTTTATTTGCACTTGTATCATTTACATCTTTGTCATTAGAAAAAAAGTTATATTTTTTTGACATTCTTTCCTCGTAGTTACTCATTAGGAAAAATCATCTTTCATTGTTTCTAAAGTTGGGTTTTTAAATTTGAAACCTTCTTTTAAAAGTTTCTGAGGAATTGCTCTGATACTGTTTAGACCTAGTTGCTCTCCTAATTCCCATCCTACAGCTAATCTCATAAGGATTGCAGGAACAGGTGGTGCAAAGAATGCTTTATTCATTAATTTAGCAATCGTTTGAGCAAAAACTTTTTGTTCTACTGGCTCAGGTGCAGTGACATTGACAGCACCACTAATTTTTGGATTCTCTAAACAAAATAAATAGGCTTCTGCAACATCATAAACAGATACCCATGAAAAAAATTGTTTACCATCTCCAATTGCACTAGCTAGGTTTAATTTTGTTATTAATGTAAATATCTGTGTTGCAATATTTCCTTTTCCTAGAACAATTCCAGATCTACATTTTAAAACTCTAACCCCCAGTTTTTCGATTTCATATAATGGCTCTTCCCAACACTCCTCTGCAACCATTTGTAGAAACTGTCCTCTATTAAATGAAGTGTCCTCTGTAACGATCTCATCTCCATGATCTCCATAGATGTCGTTGCCTGAAGCAGTAATGAATATACTTGGAAATTTATCACTATTCTTAAATGTTTCTACGAATAAATCTGAAGCCCATTTTCTTGACCAATATATCCTAGATTTTCTTTCTTTAGACCATCTTCCCCCTGCGAATGGTAAAAATCCAAGAATCTCTTGGGGGGCTATACTTTCTCCTGCTAAATGTAAAATCGCATCAAGTTCTTGAAACTTTTCTATATCAATTTCTTTTTTTGCTGGGCTCCAGTAGATTTCATCATCGTTTTTTACTTCTCTTCTGACAAATTTTCTAACATCATGGCCTGATTCTTTTAATAATTGAACAGTCTGTCTACCTATAAAACCTGATGCTCCCGTAACGCCAACGATCATTCCTCTTCATCTCCATAAAATAAGAAAAAGTCTTCAATCTGTGTTTCAAATTCTTTTATTGCTGTTCCCATATTTTTTGAAAAGTTAACAGTGACAACATTTGATTGAATAAAAATACTTTCAATATCACTTGAATATTGAAATAACTTCAAGGCAAGTTGTGCACTCGTCTCATTAGATAATGATGCATGTGCAATATTATGATAAGTTTCACCATCTTGTCCTGATAATGATCTATTTAAATCAAAAATAACATTTTTTCCAAATTGAGTAGTTTTCAGTTCAATTTTTTGTCCCATTAAAATTCGCCAATCTTCATTACCCTAATAAGGTTAGTTGCTGCCTCTTTATTTGGAGGTGTACCAGCAACGATTACAACTGTATCATTTTTCTTAAAATTCATTTCATCTTTTAACCACTTATTAGCAATAGAAAACATTTCGTCAGTAGTTTCTAGTCTATTAATTTTTACTTGCTGTACTCCCCAAAACAAATTTAACTGATTATAAGTTTTGTCGATTGTAGTGAATGAAAATATTGGAGCGTCTGGTCTGTGATTAGATAGTAATAGTGGAGTTCTTCCTGTTTCAGTAAAAGCAACGATTGCTTTTGCATTTGAATCATTTGCAACCTGGACTGCAGCTTTAGATAATGAATTTGTAAGTTCATCAGAAACTGAAATATCTTTTTTGTTTAAATAATTTTTATTTGAGGTCTCATCTACCTCTTCACAGATATTTGCCATTAATTGAACTGTTAAAATTGGATTATCTCCAATAGATGTTTCAGCAGATAACATAACTGAATCAGTACCATCTATAATTGCATTGGTTATATCAGAAACCTCTGCTCTTGTTGGTCGAAAAGAGGTAATCATTGATGTAAGCATTTCAGTTGCAGTAATTGTGATTTTTCCCTGCAGGTTACTTTCATTCAAAATTTCCTTCTGAATAAAAGGTATACGTTCCACTCTTACTGATAAAGATAAAAGTGATATTGAATTTGGTAAACAATTAGATGTTGA
>OZSS01001421.1_pt1 | contig 11121 bp, 11 predicted proteins | sample 1779911 | NCBI WGS metagenome assembly OZSS01 (sample SAMEA2603589, study PRJEB24840) | metagenome | biome: Water; feature: Photic zone; material: Seawater sample | place: Mediterranean Sea | collected 2013-11-12 | depth 10 m | reverse complement strand
TACGATATTGTAAGGCTTTGTTCCCTCGGCGCAGATTGGATTAATATGGCTAGACCCTTCATGTTTGCTTTGGGATGTATCCAAGCAAGAGACTGTGCCTCAGGCGAGTGTCCTACTGGGATTACAACCATGAATCCTCGGAGGTACCGGGTTATAGACATTCACAACAGGGCAACCAGAGTTAGTCGTTTTCATGATAATACGGTTGAGGCTGTTGGAGAAATGTTAGAATCAACCGGAATAGATCATCCCGTGAACTTAACCAGACGCCACATAGTGAGAAGATTGTCATCTAGTCAGATACGTTTAGAGGATCAAATTTATCCTAAGGTAGAAAAAGGCTCATTGTTGAGGGGTGAGGAAGTAGAAGACCCGAGACTATCAGTTTATTGGAGTAGGGTCTCTGGTGAAAGCTTTGACCCTAAAAACGATTCTGATACCGAAAAGGCGTTAGAATCTGCATACCAACAAATTAATTAATTATGGAGATTAGGAATTGAAAGCATCTGATCTTTTTGTAAAAGCTCTTGAAAATGAGGGTGTGGAATATATTTTCGGTATCCCTGGCGAGGAAAACTTAGATTTATTGGAATCTCTAAGAACGTCCAGCAAGATAAAACTCATTCTTACGAGACACGAACAGGGCGCAGGGTTTATGGCAGCGACTTACGGTCGAATCACTGGAAAGGCTGGAGTATGTTTAGCTACATTGGGCCCTGGCGCCACAAACTTTTCTACTCCTGCCGCTTACGCTCACCTTGGGGGGTTCCCTCTTATTATGATCACAGGGCAAAAGCCCATAAATAAGTCCAAACAGGGCCAGTTTCAAATAGTTGACGTGGTGCAACTGTTTGACCCTGTTTGCAAAATGTCAAAACAAATTGTCAGCGGGAATTTGGTTCCTTCACTTGTGAGGGAGGCTTTTCGCATAGCAGAAGAAGAGAGGCCTGGAGCGGTTCTACTCGAACTTCCAGAAGATATTGCTGCCGAAGAAACAGATGCGAAGGTGCTAAATCCAACCGAAAGATTTTATGCAATTGGTTGCGATGAAGTTCTCCAACTAGCTGCGGCAAAAATTAAAGCTGCAAAACGACCTTTGATTTTAGTTGGGGCAGGAGCCAATCGCAGAAATATAAGGCGTTCTATTTCGGACTTTATTTCCTTCACCAGGATCCCATTCTTCTGTACCCAGATGGGCAAAGGTGTAGTTGATGAAAGTAGTGACCTTTTTCTCGGCACTGCTGCGTTGTCAGATAAAGATTATCTACATGACTACATTAAAGTCGCTGATCTGATAATAAATATAGGTCATGATGTTGTTGAAAAACCTCCTTTTTTTATGGAGCATGGTGGAACAGAAGTCATTCATGTTAACTACAAATCTGCGAAAGTAGATCAAATTTATTTCCCGCAAATAGAAGTCATCGGACACATCATGCTATCGCTTGATAGGCTCTGTGAACTAATAGAACGTCCCCAGAATTATGACCTTTCCTCTTTTGAAAAGGTTAAAGCTAATGTGAACGAAAAGATTTATGAAAAATCAGATTGCGATGATTTTCCAATGAAGCCTCAGAGGATAGTTTCGGATATCAGAAAAATTATGGGTTATCACGATATAATTGCTTTGGATAATGGTGTTTATAAAATTTGGTTCGCTCGAAATTACAAAGCATTCCAACCTAACACAATACTACTAGATAATGCATTAGCAACTATGGGAGCAGGTCTTCCATCGGCAATGATGGCTGCAATGCTTTTCGATAAGAGGAAAGTTTTGGCGATCTGTGGAGACGGAGGGTTTATGATGAATAGTCAAGAACTTGAGACCGCAGTTAGGTACAATCTAAATCTTGTTTGCATAGTTTTAAATGACAGTTCCTACGGCATGATTAGATGGAAACAGTCGCATGCGGGTTTTGCAGACTGGGGGTTAGAGTACAAAAACCCAGACTTTATAAAATATGCAGCAGCTTACGGCGCCAACGGGCACAGGATATCGTCAGTGGATAACTTCTTTGAAGTCCTCCAAAACTCCTTTAAGGAGGGCGGAGTTCACCTCATCGATCTTCCAGTAGACTACTCTGAAAATGTCAAATACCTTATTACTGACTTAGATAATCACAAGCCCATTATTTGACGATGCAAAATATAATAGACGTTTGTAACCCTTTTGATTTTTCAAAAGTTGGCGATATTAAATTAGTAACTGCCGACGGTATTGAAACCTTTCTCGCTGAAGCACATCAAATTTCACAAGAAAAGAGCAAACAAATTCCTAAATATGAACGAATTTTAATCCTGCATAGGGCAGCAGGTTTGATGAAAAATATTCACGAGGAGCTTGCACTGTTAATTGCTGCGGAGGGAGGAAAACCTCTGATTGACGCAAGAGTAGAAGTGACACGAGCGATAGATGGAGTTGAAACATGTGCCAATGACCTGGGTAATATAATTGGCAAGGAAATTCCAATGGGGCTAACAGAAGCTGCAAAAAATCGAATTGCTTTCTCCATTAGGGAACCGATAGGGCCCGTTGTAGCCGTATCCGCATTTAATCACCCATTGAACCTTATCGTCCATCAGGTAGCGCCTGCAATAGCCGTTGGATGCCCTTGTATCGTAAAACCGGCTAACGATACTCCGCTCAGTTGCCAAAAGTTTGTCAGCCTTTTGATAGAAGCTGGTCTTCCCAATAATTGGATTGGTTTTGCTCCTTGTGAGAATAACGTGGCAGAAAAACTAGTTACAGATAAAAGGGTCGCATTTTTCAGCTTTATTGGTTCGGCAAAGGTTGGCTGGTACTTAAAGTCAAAGCTGGCACCCGGCACGCGTTGCGCGTTGGAGCATGGCGGAGCAGCCCCTGTGATTGTATGTGAATCAGCAGATACAACAGAGATGATTCCTAAGTTAATCAAAGGGGGTTTTTATCATTCCGGACAAGTATGTGTTTCTGTTCAACGTATTTTTGTCTTAGGGGGAAAAGGCAAAAAAGTTGCCGAAGATATCGCTTCTGGTGCTGCTAAATTAAAGGTAGGAAACGCCATAGAGGAACAGACTGAATGTGGTCCTCTTATTCGTCCAGGAGAGGTCCAACGTGTGGAACAATGGGTGAACGAGGCCATAGCTGAAAACTGCGAAGTTATTTGTGGGGGTCATAAGCTAAGTGAGACAACTTACTCTCCGACAGTTTTACTCAATCCTGATGAAAATTCTAAGGTGTCCACCGCTGAAATTTTCGGACCAGTTGTTTGCGTGTATGATTGTGCAGATATTCATGAGGCTGTGAGACGAGCAAACTCTCTAGATGTTGCTTTTCAAGCCTCAATCTTTTCAAATAATTTATCAGAGACTATCTCAACGTTTTCAAATCTAGATGCCACCGCCGTTATGATTAATGATCACACTGCATTTAGAGTGGATTGGATGCCTTTCGCAGGAAGAAAACAGTCTGGACATGGTATTGGGGGAATAGGTTATACAATGGAAGACATGACACAAATTAAAATGGCTGTTATCAATTCTTAGATACTATTTAGAATAGTTATTCATCCAGGACTCACTTTGCTCCCATAATTTAATTGCTAATTCTTGATCAGTTGCGAGAGTACTCGGTGAGCTAGGCGTGCATTTTGAAAAATACTTTCCCGAATAAGTAGAAGCGTCTACAAAAGCACATTGCAATACATTTTTTGCTCCCTCCTCTGGGGTTAACATACCCTTGAGTTTAAGTATAGGACGAAGAAAAAAAGGAAGTGTTCTCCAAATCTCAGTATCAACAAGACCTGGATGAACTGCAAATGATGAGATTCCTAAACTTGCGTATCGACGGTGCAATTCTGACGTAAACAATATATTCGCTAATTTTGAGACTGCGTACTCCTTTATACCGGATAAAGATTTAGTAGGTTTTCTCAAGCTAGCAAAATCTAATTTTTTTACTATGCTGTGAATTTTACTTGATACATTTACTACCCTAGCATTCTTTGAACGGATCAATGCACATTCAAGTCTGCGTGTTAATACATAATGACCAAAGTAGTTCACACCAAAAGCTAGCTCGAATCCCTCCTGTGTCGATCCCCTCTTACCCGCAAAACCAGCATTATTTACTAGGTAATCTAACGATACATTTTGTTCAAAAAAAAATTCCGCACATCTATCAATAGACTTTATCGACCCTAAATCAAGGGAGAGCCACTCACATACGTGTGCCCCGTGCAACTTCTCTATAGCCTGTATCACAGGCAATGTTTTATCATAGGATCTACTCGCAATGAAAACTTTTATTCCCTTGCTAGCGAATGATAGAGCGATTTCTTTCCCTATTCCTGTGTTGGCTCCAGTGACTAATGCTGTTCTTACATTCATGATAAACTAACCGTCTAAAACAATACATCTTCACTAAATAAGAGACATGCAAACGTGGTTTTGGCTCAGTATAGCTGTAATTGCGGAAGTTTTCGCGACACTAGCTTTAAAGGCATCAGATGGTTTCACAAAAATATACCTAGTTTTTATGGTAATCATTGGCTATTCAATTGCATTCATAGCATTGGCAAAAGTATTGCAAATCTTTCCTGTTGCCATGATTTATGCAATCTGGTCGGGCCTTGGAATTACACTAGTAGCAATAGCAGGCTGGTTTTTTTTCGCGGAAAAATTGGGAGTTACTGAAATAATTGGTATTTTTTTAATAATCATTGGAATTGTTATTCTTAAAGGTTTTTCTAGTGATTTAAATTAAAACCTATTTAAGCATCACTAGCTCCAGATTTTACTTTTTCAAGCCAATCGTTGATGCCAATTTTTCCCACATCTCTAACTTTGTCCTTGTCGTTTTGGGGAAGAACATCCTCTAATAAGTCGATCCTCTTCCATTCCGCTAGAGGAGAATTACCGTCAATATCGGGAGTATATCGAGATTGCGTGATTCTTTTATACCTGTGAATATAACGAGGACAATTCTGCCACAGCTCATGTAGGGTACATTTAACAACCAGTTCAGACCCGGGAAAAAAGTTTTTAGACTTCTCATCATCCAAAAGTTTCGCCTTGCATTGCACTCGGATACGATGCGGTTTTTCAAAACACATGAACAATAAGCCAATCTCTGCATTGTTTAAAATATTGCCCATTGAAAGAAACATTCCGTTTCCATTGTAACTAGGAAAAATTGCGGTTTTTTTATCGAGAATCTTAACTAGACCAATATCTCCACCTTTGTAGGATACGGTTGGTCTATTATTTTCATCAATTGTACTTAAAAAGAAAAAATCCCTGCTCTCAATAAACGCAGAAGATTCATCATCAAACTCATCTCTCACTGCAATATCTTCTATACGATCCGCTAATTTTTGAGTGCCGAAACGTTCCTGAAAAGTTCTCTGACCTTTTCCATACAATCTACTCATGATCACTCCAAAAAAACCACCAAACCCTATTGTACTAAGTTATGATCAGAAAAACAGTTTTATAAAATTGACATGATCCTCAAACAGGTAGCAACCCAGATAATGAGACTTTTTTTAGCATTAGCTCTGGGCAATATAATTGGACTTGCGACGTTCGCTTTTTTTGCAATAGTCTCATATGCACTAAAGGTTTGGGAACTAGAGATTACTGCAGACTTCGTCTCCTTTTCGGAAGTTAATTATAGTATGACGTTGGGCGCATTTATGCTAGGCGGTAGTCTTATAGCTGGCTTCATCTACAGCAGATTGGAAGGACCCAGATCACATGGTCCTGCGGATTTAATGGTTTGTATAAAAAAGGATGAATTGCCTGACATAAAAGCCGGGTTCATTACATCTTTTTTAACAATGGTGAGTGTGTCCAGCGGCTCATCCGTGGGTATGTTTGGACCTATTATTCATTATGGCGGATGTATAGCAGCCTCACTGGAAAGATTTTTTAAGGTATTAACGAGAGGGGTAGTATTAGCGGCAGGTGGCGCTGCTGGGATTGCAGCATTATTCTCTGCTCCTATAGCCGCCAGTATCTTTGCCCACGAGATGTTACTAAGAAGGTTTCGATCTACTGAGTCTTTACCTGTGATAATGGCGGCTTTGGGTGGATATTTTTCTGCAGTAATGCTCCTAGGTGACAATAGAAGGTTCTTGTCCGTAATTGGGGATCCCCCTCCTCTTGAACCGTTCTCATTGGGAATGGCTATATTAGTGGGAATTTTTAGTGGGCTCTTGTCAAGCCTATATGTTTATCTGGTGGGCGCAGGGCCTGGGTGGGTAAAAAAAACGAATGTTCCGCCTTTTTTTCGACCTTTAATCGCTGCAACAGTTTTATTTGCAATTTCTCCATTTTTTCCTCAACTCATTGGTCCTGGGATGTCGGCGGTTAACATGGCCCTGGCAGGTGAATTTACTCTTTACCTGCTAATAGCACTAGCTTTTTTAAAGGTTTTCGCCACTGCCTTTTGTCGCTCTTTTGGTTTTCATGGTGGCATTCTCTTACCGGCATGTTTTTTTGGAGCTATGCTGGGCAGTGCATTTGATCTTATTGTCGGAAATGGAGGGCATCTCTATGCAATTTTAGGAGCAGCTGCGTGCACCGGGTCAGCCATTGGAGCACCAATAGCTGCAGTTGTAATACTTTTTGAAATGAGTGGCGATTATCGATTCATAATTTTAGCGCTTGTCAGTGTGTCATTATCATGTCAAATAAGCAGAACACTCGTTGGACGGTCAACATGGGATAGAGGACTTGCAGTTAGGGGAATTTCTTTGGAAGATGATGTGGACAAACAGCTTAAATTAAAAGAAATTTTAAGGAGCAAAAATACAAACTTGTAAGTTAGTTACTTGATTTTTCAAAAAATGATCTCATATAAGCTAGTGGGTGCGAATTCGGCCCATTTTTTTACTCGCTTTAATAAGGAGAACATTATGAGATTAAATACAGACAGAAATTTATTGTTGAGTACGGTAGGATTTGAACGATTGTTCGATACGTTTAACAATGTAAGTTCAGGTGGTTTTGAACATAAAAATCCGAGCTACCCTCCCTATAACATATTCAAAGAATCAGAAAGTACCTATCTCATTGAGATTGCTGTTGCCGGATTTAAGCAAAACGAAATAGATATAACCAGTGAGGATAAAAAACTGATTATCGAAGGGAGAACCTCTGATAAAAAAAGTGAGGAATATGCAGAAAAAGAATATCTGTATCGAGGCTTAGCGAGAAGAGATTTCATTCACGAGTTTGTTCTTGCAGAGACGGTAGTTGTAGAAAAAGCAAATATTTCAGACGGTATGCTCACTGTTGAATTGAAAAATATAATTCCGGAGGGGAAAAAACCCCGGAAAATAAAGATTAACTCATCAGAGAAGTCACTCTTAACAAATTAAATTTTGTTTTCTTTTGATTAAAAAGAAAAAGCCCTTTAACAGGGCTTTTTTTCAAGGAACATAGTAGTTATTCCTGAACTGTTAATTCAGGTGGGCTAGATCAGCTACATCCTGGGATCATCAAAACATTTTTGCGTTCACGCCGATGAAGCGATTTTCATGCCCTTTATTTTATTCATAAGTTCAGAAAATTAACTGTTCCCATTATATGATATCAAATTTTTCGTTTTTTAGGGTTATGACCTTAAACCCAAAAGACCTGACCGAAAGTCAGAATTTTCAGAAACAGCGCTTACATAAGCGGCTGAAATTAAAGGCATATCAATATTAAACTGTCCTCCAATCTTCACCAAATTTCCAAGTATATGTTCATGTTCAGTTGGTGCCCCGCTAAGCAGGTCCCTAAGCATCGAAGCGGTAAAATCAGAGCCAGGCTCCATCAATATCCCTAAAGCTTTTTTTTCCGCTTTATTTGAAACTTTATGTCCAGAGGCATCAGCTACGTCAAGACACTCTTTATACATTCTCAGCATAAGCTCTGCCCCCCAACTATTATCTGTAATAGCACCTACACTATTACGGAAGAGTACGGTGGACCCAGCGAGCGTTGCCAAAAAACTCCACTTATCCCACATTGACTGCATTATATCCTCAACCATGATTGCTTTAAAATTTGCGGCGTTACATGCATCAATAAATTCGTTTAAAAAGTTTTTTCCTTGATTATCACTAATGCAGCCAGCCGTTAAGACCTGAATGGGATTTAATTGTTTGATGTAACCTTCTTCAGAAACTGTTGAGGCAATGTGGGCGGTGCCCCCAAAAACTTTATCTTTGCCAAAATGAGTTTGCAATTCTCCAATGTGTGATAAGCCATTGAGAACTGGTAAGATATACGCTGGCTTACTTAAAAAACTTTTTAAATCCTCAATTGCATTCTTTAATTGGTAAGCTTTACAACACAATAAAACTAAATCATAAATTTCGGCACTTTCAGCAATCGTTTTGCAATTAACATTTGCGGAAAAGTCGCCATGTGGGCTATAAATTTTTAAGCCAGTGGCTAAAAGTTGCTTTTTACGTGAGTCCCTAACTAAAAAAGTGATATCCGAACCACTTATAAATAATTTTCCTCCGAAATAGCCGCCAACCGCACCAGCACCGAAAATTAATATCTTCATATCTACGTAAAAAAAAACCCGGACAAGTTATTTTACCTGCCCGGGCAAAATTCACCAAAAAATTGGTGAAGGAGACATGTATAGTATGCGACTTAATTTGATGCATCGCCATAGGATTTAGGAATAACCCTACTATCCAAAGGCAAAATAATTTTGTTTTTAGAATTAAAATCTGTTAACATCTTGTAAATATATGTTAAATTACACTATATATCACTAAAAATACAAAATAGCTTTTTTAAGATTTTTTTTTTAATTTTGTAAAAATTTAAAAGTTATTTCAAGTAGGCATTGGTCCGATTTAGAGTAAATCCTGTCTTTTAAAGGCTATTTTAAGTACAGATAATGATAAAACTCTCGAAGTTAAGACCGTTTAAGGCAAAATTCAATAGCTTCCAAATGTTTGTCGCCTACCCCTTCACCTACCCCTTTGTCTGATTTGTTTATTTCTGTAGGAAAAGAATCAATACAGGAGTAGAGCAAATCAGGTTCAGATCTTGTGAATTGACTGCAACTGTATAGGAAACTCAGACAACCAATGAAAACCGTAAAAAATAATTTTTTTCTCATCAGTTATTCAACATTTATGAGTTCAACATCAAATAAAAGGGTTGCATTAGGGGGGATTACACCGCCTGCACCTCTACTTCCATATCCGAGGTCAGGTGGTATGATGAGGGTGCGATTACCACCAACTTTCATTCCCTCAACTCCCTGATCCCAACCTTGAATGACCATACCTCTTCCTAATCCAAACTGAAAGGTTTGTCCGCGATCCTTAGAACTATCAAACTTTGTTCCTTTTCCTTTAGGTTTTGAGGGATCGTAAAGCCACCCGCTGTAATGCACCGTTACTGAGGCTCCCCTTTTTGCAGTCTCACCATCTCCCACCACGCTATCGATCGTATGCAGTCCGCTTATAGGTAGGGCAGGTAAATCCCCTTTATTCACAGCTAATGAGGGGGTTGCAGCCAACCAACCTAACGCGAAAAATCCCGCAACTTTATTTAAAATCTTTTTGATCATACAGATTATCCTCAGTTAAAAAAAAAGGAAGACACAGTCTTCCTTTGATGATATCACACCCCGTCTCTAGGCAGCTTTTTTCCCTTTGGCCTTTCCTACGGGCTGAGAAACAACCGATTCACCAGCTTTTGAGGCAGCTTCAATATTACTATCTACAATATCAAAAACTTGCTTAGCTGCTTTTGTCATAGACTCGTAAGTAGAAGAAGACGCTGCTAACGATGATTTTGTCATAGCAACTACACCCTCAGTTCCAGCAGGAGCGTTTTTACTCATCTCCTCTACCTGGTCGCTAATAACCCTGTTCATTTCTTCACTTTCAGCCTCTACGTATTCAGACCCTGATTTTAGAAAGTCGGAGTTAATTTTATAAACCTCTTTGATATACGCTGACACTTTTGAAGGAATTGGGCCAGCTGATTTCTGTGCAAACTCCATAAATTCTTTCGGGTCTTTCGCTTCGAGCATAGCGGCAATGGCTTCGTTTGTGTCAGCCATTGAACTTTTTGTGTGTTTAATATTAAGGTCGTTAAGTTGCTCAAACTTATCGAAAGCCATCCCGGTAAAATCCCCCCATGTGGCACTCGATTTCTTTAAAAAGCTAAAATAATAATCAAAAACTGGTAAAATTGTCATATAAATCTCCTAATTAAAATATGATGCATTGCAATAATATTATTGTTGCGTCGCACAAATGTCAAGCTTTTTATGAAATATATTTTTATAACAGGTGTTAACCGAGGAATTGGGTTTTTCCTGACTAAGGAGTTACTTGAGCGCGGGCACTCAATTATTGGTACGTATAGAAAATCTAGTTATAACAATAACTTACAGAAACTGAAATCTGCTTTCCCGAAAACATTAAATCTTACCTGCCTTGATGTGAAAGCGATAGAAGAAGATGAATTGACCAGATATTTAAATTCCTTTAAGGCTGTAGATATACTTATTAACAACGCTGGTATTTTAGATTGTGGAAATGTACCATTCGAAAAATTACAAATTGACGACCTCTTACATTCGATTGAAGTCAACACGTTAGGGCCGATGAAAATTACACAATTGCTATTACCCAAATTATCCGAGTCTGCGAATCCACGTGTATTTCATATGACAAGCCAGATGGGCTCCATAGCTGACAATCAGAGCGGAGGCTACTACTTCTACCGTATTTCAAAAGCATCTTTGAATATGTTTAATAAGTCTTTTTCTCAAGATTATCCGAATATTCCATCGATAGTTATACACCCGGGATGGGTGAGAACGGACATGGCCGGAAATCATGCCCCTATTTCACCGGAAATTGCAGCGATCAATATTTCTGATTTGATCCTAACTGCAAATAATCTCAGTAGCGGGAATTTTTATAACTATAAAGGGGAAATTCTGCCCTGGTAATTTAATTTTTCGCTGTCACTTTAAAAATAATCTCGTTCCTACGCAGCCACGGCAATGTAAATGGATCGTTGTATCGCGCTATCTGTTGCGGCTCAGAGATTTTGAAATCCTTTTTTTTAAGCCAAATCTTTAACTCCTCCGTTTTATTC
>OZSS01001419.1_pt1 | contig 11127 bp, 9 predicted proteins | sample 1779911 | NCBI WGS metagenome assembly OZSS01 (sample SAMEA2603589, study PRJEB24840) | metagenome | biome: Water; feature: Photic zone; material: Seawater sample | place: Mediterranean Sea | collected 2013-11-12 | depth 10 m | reverse complement strand
TGTTCTTTTCTTTTCTAAGTGGTAATATTTCAGAGCTGTTCTTGATGTCAATCACACTCAAAGACTGTACGATATCAGCCAATGCTTGAGAAATTTCCAAAGATGATTTTTCCGTCCTTAAATTCCAGTGCGGTCGTAATGCCCGGCTCGGTTAAGGAAATAGCATCGGTTTTTTCAGCAAATTCTTCAAATACGGGGTGAATCGCAGGTTTACCTAATGCACCGACATACCTAACTCCCAGTCCCAACGATAGAAGGGCATTGGCCATGATCGGACCATTTCCTCCCAGCTTTTCGAAGCGTGGGAAAAGTTCAAGGTTGGCACTTTTTCCAGCTGCCGCAGAAATTCTTGAGCCCAAATCAGCAATGGTTTCGATCGCATCAAACTGTTCACCCATCCCGTGTCTTTTGTCCACAGGGGTTACGATCTTGTCCACAAAACCGTCCAAACCGACCATACTGAGTTTACCAGATGTGTGAAAGGTATTGTCTTGTATTTCTTGTAAAACTTTTTCTGAAACTCGCATTCCTAGGATGCCTAGAATCCTTTTGAGTGTGGGGCAATTCAATTCGATTTGAAGTTCCTGAAATTTGGGAATGAATTTGATTGATTTTCGTTCCGGAAAACATGATTGTTTTTCAAAAGTGGTAATCTTTGGGAAAGGATAAAAAATGGGAAATTTTGGTATTGATGCCTTGGCAGCTATAAAAATATTTGAATATTTTGCGGATTCTAACTTCGCAGGGAAAATGGTCATTTTCGTGCTTGTTCTGCTAAACTGTACGGCGATCGCCTTGATGTGGTCGAAGTTTCAGGAGATCAAGCGGGCTCTCCGGAACAATGCCCGGGATGAAAAGCGGATAAATAACCTAAATTCCATCTTTGACTATGATAATGCTCTTTTCCCAGGGGAAGGAAGTCCATACCTGAGGATTTGTTCCCGTGCCATGGATGCGGCTCATCGGGGCAAGCAGCAGGGGAAGGTCCGAATGAATTATGTCGAAAACGCCATTCGGCGTTCATTGGCGGAAGTGGGAGATGGTTACGAAGCGAAGATGTACTGGTTGGCAACAATCGTGTCCGGTGCTCCTTTCCTTGGACTTCTTGGTACGGTTTGGGGTGTAATGGATGCCTTTGGGACAATGGATGCGGGGGGTGCGACTATCGAGCACCTGGCCCCTGGCGTATCGGGAGCGTTGTTAACCACAGTGGCGGCTCTATGTGTGGCGATCCCCATTGTTTTTGTCTACAATGGTCTATTGGGGATGACCCGGGGGGCAATGACTAAACTTGAGAATTTTGCCAGCAATTTAGCCGACCGTATTGAATTGGAAATGGATTCGTAATTTCGAAGGAGATGGCTAGGGACTTTAAAAGACAAAACAAACTGGCGGTCATTTCTGATTTGAATGTAACGCCTTTGATTGATTTGGCGTTCTCTTTGTTAATTATTTTTATGATTACAACTCCGGTGATTGAACAATACAACCGGATTGATCTGCCTTCGCAGCAAACTTCGCAAGCCCAGGAACCGCCTAAATTGGACGATCAATTTATTACCATCGAAGCCAACGGGCAGTTTCGTTGGGGCAAAGATGCGGTCACGCAAGGGGCCTTGGAGGCAAAACTGGATGAGGTTGCCGGAACGGAAGGGGATCAGCCTACCATTCACATTCGGGGAGACCGCACATTACCATACCAAAAAATTATGGATGTGGTAAATATGCTTAAAGCAAGAAATCTTTCCAAGCTCAGCCTGGATACCAAAGCCGGCTGATTTTCTATCAGGCTGAATCTAGTATTAGGTTTGAGTCACTGGGCTCGTAAACCTATAAATGTTACATAATGGACAACCGAGAAAAAGCACTCGTTGCATTGAAGGATAAACTGCATTCTTCCGTACATACTAACGACGAAGAATTGTACGCGGTATCTTATGATGGGCTAAAAGTAAGCAGTTCTCCAGAAGCTCTCATCAAAGTCAAGCAGGCGAATGAAGTCGGCGAAGTTCTTAAGTTGGCAAATGAATTTAGAATTCCGGTGACCAGTCGTGGCACGGGATCGAGTTTAACCGGTGGGGCAACTCCATTGCACGGTGGTTGGGTACTGGATCTTTCCCAACTTTCATCTATTGAAATTGATCCGACTAGTAGGCTCGCCCATTGTGGTTCTGGCGTCGTGGTTGGGGATTTGCAGGAACAAGTATTAGAAAAAGGGCTTTTCTATCCCCCCGACCCATCGTCGAAAAAATTCTGTACATTGGGCGGTAATGTTGCCTGTAACGCGGGTGGTTTGCGTTGTGTAAAATATGGCGTTACCCGAGATTATGTTTTGTCGTTGGCCGGCTATTTGCCAACAGGGGAATTTGTGAGATGGGGGAGGGCAACCCGTAAGTTTGCGACGGGCTACAATTTGAGAGATCTTTGGATTGGCAGTGAAGGGACCCTTGGTGTGGTCACCGAAATAACGGTTCGCTTGATTTTATCAGTTCCGAGTAGGGTCACATTTCTTGGGGCCTTCACGGATGACCAGACTGCATTAAACGCTCCTCTTGCTCTAAGTAAGATGGGTATCAGACCATCGATTATTGAATACATGGATCAATGGACAATCGATTGTCTTCAAAAATATGTAGGGGAAGAAGTTTTTACCGGAGTCGAGCCCACGCCCATGGTTCTGATCGAATTGGATGGGTCTGTAGAAACTCTGGCCCGGGAAGCTTCATTGGTTGAGAAATGGCTGAAGGATGCATCTTTGAATTTTCGTAGAGCAGATAATGACGAGGAGGCTGAAAAGTTGTGGGAAGTCAGAAGACAGGGATCTTCGTCGATGAAAAAGTTAGCGAGCACGAAATTAAATGAAGACATCGTGGTGCCCTTGGACTGTCAAATTCAGTTGGTTCAATTTGTCGAATCTCTCCGGGAAGATTTTAAATTGAAAATTGGGGTATTTGGACACTGTGGGGATGGAAATTTGCATGTGAATTTTATGTACGATGAGGAAAATGAGCAGGAGACCTCTGTGGCAGTGCAGGCACTTCATAATCTCATGGAAAAAGTGATTGCACTTGGCGGGGCGATCAGTGGAGAGCATGGAGTCGGTCTTGCCAAGACACCGTTTGTGCGAGATCAATTCAATGATGCTGAATGGAATGCCATGCTTGCCATCAAGAAAGCACTTGATCCAAAAGGAATCTTGAATCCCGGTAAAATTTTTGATGTCTTTAAACCATGGGATCAGAAAAAAGAGAAAGTTGTCCTCTCATGGGAAAGAACTGATCCTTAACCATAAAAGTTTATTAAGCCCGAATCATGAAATTATATCTGTTATTGTTACCCATAATTTTTTTAGTTGGTTTGCTCCAAGCCCAGAGCGATCAGTTACATCCATGGACCGATAATCAAGGCCGTACTTTACAGGCTTCCTTCATCAGTCTCGATAGCGAGAAAGTGACCATTAAATGGAATGGGCAAGTCGTTCCTATTCCTTTGGTCAGCCTTTCCCCGGAGTCCCAAAGTCTTGCCAAAAAACTTGCTTCGCAAATGAATGGGAAAACCTCGCCCTTTGATACCGTCGCCCCCAATAACTTGCACCCTTGGACGGATGTGCAGGGAAGAACTTTGCAAGCACGGTTCGTTAAACTCTTCGCCGGCACGGTAACCATTGAATGGAACGGGCAAATGGTTCCGCTTCCGATGACCAGTCTTTCTCCTCAGTCCCAGGCACTGGCGAATCAACTGGCATCAGCAAACAAACCTAAACCCAAGCCTGTTACACCGAGCCCTAAACCGGCACCCACTCCTCCTCAACCAAAGGTTGCCGCCAAACCTACCGTTGTTACGGAAGATGTTGCCCTTGATGAAGAGCATAACTGGCAAGCGACCAACGGATCCCTGATAAAAGCCAAGTTTATCTCGATTGTGGATGCGGATATTAATTTGCTGGTCAACCAAGGTCGTTCGGAAGTTACGGTTCCTCTTACCAGGCTTACCAAGGATTCACAGGCCCTTGCGCAGAAGTTAAATAAGGACCTCCAGGAAAGAAACAAAATGCGGGCTGCGGAAGCAAATAAACGAAAGAAGATGAAAGTTCCTGCTTTGGTAGAAGCGGATATTTCTCGATATCATAAATGGATGAGCTCCACGGGAACCGAAATCGAGGCAATGTATGTGGATGCAGGAGATGACGGAGTTACTCTGCTCATGAGAAATAATCCAAATCGTCCTTACGAATTGGGTTGGGAGAGATTAAACCCTGAATCCCAGGCATTGGCTGAAGGGTTACGTCGATTAAAGGCACAACTGATGCCTGTCGAACCAAGAATTGCAGAGACAAAAGGAGGCAGCCTTACTCATTATGCGGAGGGAAAATGGAAAAACTACAACACCGTATTGGAAAGTGCAGTTTATGATGTGGCTCTCCACCGTAATGGATATACCGTTCATCTTTGGCTCAAAAACCAAGCCAAAAAGGGAGAGGAAGGGTTGGGTGATAGAGCACAGCGGGTACCATTAAGTATTAATTTTCGTCCCGTCTACTACTTGAATCCTGGAGAAAGAAATCGGCAATGGAAGCATCGGAGAGTTGTCTCATTTGAAGACCCTCCTCCTGTATCCATGGATCGGGAAGAGACCACAATCAAAGGTATGTTCGATAATAATGCGACATTTGAATACAACATGCAGATCAATCACCGGGGGCTGAGTTTTTGGGGAGAAATTGAAGAGGATCGTAAAGAGGAACACCCAACCACTTTCTCTATTGCATTTTATTCCCCTAATTTTATTCCGGATGTTACCAATATGCAGCTGGAGGATATTGAACCTCTCGTTGGTGACGGATCCCTTTACATCGATCCGATGGAATCAAAAAGAGCCAAGATCCCAATGATGACGAAATGGGAAGACATTATGAAAAAATTTGCAGGTGCTGAATGGAATCCGATTAAGTCCGCTGAATTCATGGGCAAACCTTTTGGCTCTCATAAAATAAAAATTACTCCTGCGAGTACCAGCGGTATGGTTTTTCGGTGGGGTAAGGGATATTCTGGTATTTATCCATTCCAGGCAATTCATCTATCTCATATGACCGAGGATACTTACAATGCTCGCAACTCGACTGACCCTGGACAATTCAAAGACAGAAATGAAGTCCCTCGCAACAAAAGGTTAAATGTGAACATTATCCGTGGGCGTGGATAGAGGAACACTTATTTTTCTCAGCTCATTTTTTTGTGTTTTTTGCACTTCTTTTGTTGGTGCAGAAACAATTCGTGTAGCTTCTTATAATGTGGAAAATTATCTGGTTATGGACCGTATGGTCTCAGGTAGATGGCAAGAAGAATATCCTAAGCCACGTAAGGAGCGTAGGATTATTCGATCGGTGATTAATCAGACCAATCCAGACATTCTGGCTATTCAGGAAATAGGCGAACGGGTATACCTGGATGAACTGTGGGAAGATTTGAATAATACTAAGGGCACACACTTTAAATATGCGGCATGGCTGACTGGACAGGAAGAAGGGGAGCAAAGGCATTTAGCTCTGCTTTCCAAGATTCCCTTTTCCTCAATTGATGCCCCAAAAGATTTAAGCTTTAAGTATTTTGAGGGGCGAAGATCTCCCAGTCGTGGATTGATGGAAGCTGAGTTCAATACCGGAGGTACAAAATGGTCGCTATTCAATCTCCATCTCAAGAGTAAATGGACCGAAAGACCTGACGATCCGGAAGCCTCCATCCGTCGGGAAAAAGAAGCTCGTGTGATTCGTGATTATATTCGTGCGAAGTATCCACCCTATAAAGATCCGAATTATGTAGTCCTGGGGGATTTCAATGACCATAAGAATTCTGCCCCACTTCGTCGTTTTTTACAGGTCAATAATTCGACACTTACCCAAATGGTTCAGTGCCGTGATCAAGAGGGACATTTTTGGACTCACTACTGGGATAAACAGGATAGCTATTCTCGCTTTGATTACCTGTTGGCTTCTCCAAAACTATTCAAAAAATTAGTCCCAGATTCTGCAAGAATAGGAGGCTTTCATCTCTGCCTTCTTGGTTCTGACCACAGAATCGTTTTTGCTGATTTTGAGTTCTAAAATCTTGGCCTAAGCGCTATTCTCCGACCATAAGTTTTTGGATTCGATCATATTGGCAACACTTTCGGGGAGGTTGTCTTTCCATCCATCTTTTCTTTGCACAATTTGATCAAATATATCACGCGAGAAAAATTTCATATTCTCACGATTGAATTCCTTGATGGTTTCGAGAAACCCATTTTCACGAATGTATTTATAGAGATTTCTTAAATTATCCGCCACTAACAGATTTTCCACATTGATTAAACCATTCGAGGATTCCGTGATATTGACATTATCACCCCTCCGGAACTGCTGACGGTACCTTTCAAATGTTTCCTTTTCCACCGGGTACGCATAGATTCGTATGTTGTCTTTAAAGAGAACGCCAAAGGCTTCCAGAATGCCCCCTTCCAGGTTTGAGTAGTACTCCTGCTTGAAAATATCCGCCAGGTTGTTGAGCCCCATAACCAAGCCAATTGGTTTTTTAATTAGTCTTCGTAGATAGGATGCCAGCTTGAAATATTCAAAATAATTGGAGACCAGGACTCCGTAACCACAGGCATTAATCACCTCGATTCGTGAAATGAAATCTTTGTAATCGATGGTTCCTTCATTGGCCAAACTCCCCAGAGTAAGCTCCATAAATACCATCAGTTCTTTTTCGTCTACCTGCTCCCTGTTGGTGAATTGCGATTTGGCATTCTCCAGCATATCAAGATTAACCTTGGTGACCGGACGGAAACTACCCCGTTCAATCAAACAGGATTTTTTGTAAAGAACTTCCGATGCCTGAACAACAAACCCTTTTTGATCAAACATGATCGCATCCGTGAGTCCGGCTTGTGTAAGTTTTAGGCACAGGATTCGGTTATCGAATTTATCGAATTCTGGCCCATTGAATTCAATCATATCGAGTTCGATTCGTTCAATATCGATCCCATCAGCGAGGCTCTGAATAAAATCATCCGGGTTTTCATGCAGGTGAAAAGCTCCATAAACCAAATTGACTCCGAGCATGCCAATGGCCTCCTGTTGGAGTCGGTTCTCGCGATCTAACATCCTGACATGTAGGATGATATCGTGCATCTCCCCCAAAGGTTCCAATTGGAAGCGTATGCCCATCCAACCATGACATTCATTCGTTTTGTGGAAGTTTAGGGCCGAAACGGTGTTCGAAAAGGCGAAGAACTGACTCTCTGCACCGCGGTCAGAAGAAAGTCTTTCCTGGAGCAGACCAAACTCATGGGCCATCATTTGAACGAGCCTTTTTCTGGAGACATACCTGCCCGCTTCCCCGTAAATCTTGTCGCTGAATTTCATGTCATAGGCGGACATGGTCTTAGCCACGGTTCCGGCCGCTCCACCAGCCTGGAAAAAGTGACGAGCCACCTCTTGACCGGCACCAATTTCGGCAAAGGTACCATACTTTTTGGAATCTAGATTGATGCGGAGTGCTTTTCTTTCAACAGATAGTTGTTCTAAACTCATGGATGGCAAACTTGTCGCCTTTTCGTCAGGTGGCAAAGATTTTCTTCGACCTAAGCTAAAAAGCTCTGTTTTTTAGCTGTAGATGAAAGCTTTTTTTAAAGATGTTTTAAGACGAATGGCAGTCCTTGTTGTTTCTGCCGTTCTCTTTGCCGTTCTTTCGCTGATTGTATTCTCTTTTTTCGCTGGTTCATTTTTGAGCCCCGCAAGCGAGCGGATTAAAAAGGATAGTTTTTTAGTTTTGGATTTAACGATGAACCTTACGGACCGCCCTGCTGATGTCAGTTTGGAGGATTTGACCAGGCAAGCATTGGCCAATGAAGAGATGATTCCCGGTTATCACCTTCGGGAAGTTGTGCATGCCCTCGGGAAAGCCTCCGCAGAAAAGAATATAAAGGGTATTTTTTTGACCGGAGGCTTTGCTCCTTCCGGTTACGGCTGTGGGTATGAGACGATCCTTGAATTTATCAGGGCGTTGGAGAACTTTAAGCAAAGTGGAAAGAAAATTGTCGGTTATTTACATAGCCCGAGACAACTGGATTATTTGGTCTACTCAATTTGTGATGAACTTATCATGGACCCCGCTGGTACCATGTTACTGCCAGGGCTTGCCAGTGAGCAGCTTTTTCTTGGCGATGCTTTAAAAAAATATGGGGTGGGTATACAAGTGGTACGAACTGGGCGTTACAAAGGGGCGGTTGAGCCCTTTACCAATAATCAGTTTAGTGAGGATAATCGTGCTCAGGTTCAAAGTCTCTTGGATTCACGCTGGGAGCACTATCTGCGTACAATTGCAACTGCGAGGTCGATGCGCTGGGAGGACCTCAACGGTACATTGAGTGAAAAGTTTCTCTGGAAACCCCAGGCTGCCGTTGCCCGGGGCTTAGTCGATCGGATCGATGATTTCGGAGGAGTGATCGACCGTTTAATCGAATTGGGAGCCGCAGAAAAGGAGGAGAATACTTTTGCCCAGGTTGAATTTGGGGAATATCTGAAGAGGATGAGACCCAATCCTTTGGAAGAGGATGAGGATGGTCAGAAAATTGCCATTATCTATGTCGAAGGAGCAATTGTCGATGGTACCGTCGATGATGGACAGAATGTGGGAGGGGATAAAATTGCCCGCAGGATTCGTAAAATTCGAAAGGACAATGATACTTTCAAAGCCATCGTTCTTCGGGTAAACTCACCGGGAGGAAGTGTATCCGGATCGGAAGCTGTTCTCTTTGAACTGATCCGGGCGAGAGAGGCTGGCTTGCCGGTAGTTGTCTCTATGGGTCCCGTGGCCGCGTCAGGCGGTTACTGGATTGCAACTGCGAGCGATAAAATTATTGCTGGACCCCAAACAATCACTGGTTCGATTGGCGTATTTGGTATTCTTCCCAATCTAGAATCATTGGGTTCGAGCTATGGCTTAAACTGGGATCGGGTGAAAACAAACCAATCTTCTGATATTTTTTCTATTGCAAGACCCAAGACAGATGATGAAATCTCAATTATTCAGGAGTATGTCAACCAGACATACGAACGATTTCTTTCTCTTGTTGGGGAGAGTCGAAAATTAGCTCTCGCCGAAGTTGAAAATTTGGCAGAAGGAAGAGTTTGGACCGGGAAGGAAGCTTATGATCTTGGTTTGGTGGATGACTTAGGGGGACTGTCTCAAGCAATCACGGTTGCTTCCGAGTTAGCCGACCTTGGGAATGATTTTGAAATCGAGGAATTCCCCAAAGTGAGAACACCCGCAGAAGCCATTGCTGAATTATTAGAAGTCCGCCAAGATGGCATTTCGTTGAGCAGGGCTTCCTTTGATAATCCACTCTTACAAAAACTTTCCGATGCTGAACCAATCCTGAATTCACTAAACGATCCACTGGGAGTCTATGGCATTCTCCCATGGTATCGTGCTCAGCTGGGTTTTAACTCATGGAAAATAAAATTATGAATAAGGAAATTACGCTCAATTCAAACTGTGTTGCTACGATTATTCCAGCAGGGGATCAAGTTACTCTTGCGGAAGGTGCGACTTATACCATTGCCCAATCTTTGGGCAACTCAGTAACGCTCCGCGATGCCAGTGGTATGTATAGGGTAGGGGAAGATCAGCTCTCAGCTTTGGGTGAAGAGATTAAAGAAGAAGTTTTAAAGGCCGATCAGGCAGAGGAGTCCGATGGTCCCTTTGATGAGAAGCAAGTCTGGGATGCACTTCGTGGATGTTATGACCCAGAAATTCCCGTCAATATTGTCGACCTTGGTCTTATTTATGATCTAAAAATTGAAGAAGGTGAGTCCGGAAAGCAAATTTTTGTAAAAATGACTCTAACGGCACAGGGTTGCGGCATGGGCCCAGTCATTGCCGATGATGCCAAAACCAGAATTGAGAAATTAGGCAGCGTACAGACAGCCCAGGTTGATATTGTCTGGGAACCTCAATGGAATCCCCGCATGATTTCGGAAGAAGGGAAGAAAGTCTTAGGACTCGAATAAGCCCCGTAGTGCCGAGATGATCTAGCTACTGATGTCGTAGCAGAAAATCAGCTCCTGGTCCCTTAAGTACATTTTGCCGTTGGAAATGACTGGATGAGTCCAAACTTTTCCTTTGGGGTTTCTTTGCTTAGTTTGGGGGGAGATGGTAAATTCACCTTTTGGAGTCCATCCTTTGGGGGTGGCTTCAATTAAAATGACCCTGCCATCGCCTTCTCCCAGGCAATAGAGATGACCATCCGCATAAGCGATGGCTCCTTTGCCTAGGGCTTTTTTCTCATTCCAAACCAATTCGCCGGTTTTGAAATTTTGACAAACCCAGCCATATCCGTCGGAGTAGCCATATACATGCTCACCGATCTTGATGACTCCCCCATGATGGTTTTTCATAATCTTATTGTCATAAACATCCTTTGCTCCTGAGGAGGTCAATTCCACGAGTTTACATCCGATTCCATAACCCGAAGAAATATAAACATGCCCATCACTGTAGATGGGGGTGGGGATAACCGCCACTTTTCCTGGCCAGTCCGAGGTCCAGACTACTTTTCCATTTTGAGCATCGATACCCACCAGTTTTTTCATCACGAGCTGAACATATTGACGTGTACCGCCATGATTTATCACGATGGGGGATGAGTATTGGGCCGGTTCCGTAAACTCCTTGGATCTCCACAAAATTTTTCCGCTTTTGGCGTCCAATGCGGCGAGGGCACCACCTTTACCGCCAGGGGTACAGATTACCCGTCCTTCATCAATCAATACAGATTCGGTATATCCCCATCCGGGAACCTTTCCGCCTAAGTCTTTTACCATGTGCACATCCCAAATCTTTTTGCCAGTTTTGGCGTCCGCACAGACTAGATTCCCTTTCCCTCCCAGAGCATAGACTTTACCGTTTGAAACAGTGGGGGTGGTTCGTGGCCCGTCACCCCATCCATTGGTCAAAAGGTCTCCCACTTCCAGTTCCCATACTTTTAGGTTGGTCGCTGAACTTGATACCGCACGATAGGCAATCAGTTTTTCAGTTCCGCCAAAGGCACCCATGGTGTAAAGTGCTCCATTCGCAACTGAAAATC
>OZSS01001418.1_pt1 | contig 11132 bp, 11 predicted proteins | sample 1779911 | NCBI WGS metagenome assembly OZSS01 (sample SAMEA2603589, study PRJEB24840) | metagenome | biome: Water; feature: Photic zone; material: Seawater sample | place: Mediterranean Sea | collected 2013-11-12 | depth 10 m | reverse complement strand
TTCACCAACAGAAACAGCTGACAGCTTAAGTTCATTTGTTGTGGCTGCAATCTATTCATTTTAACTTAATACGTAAATATTATGAACTCATTACTTTTAAATATTCCACTATTTATTCAAGATACAGCAGCTGTTGAGGGAGATATGGGCATGCTTTGGATGCTTCTCTCAGGAATATTAGTATTCTTTATGCAAGCTGGATTTACACTTGTAGAAGCTGGAATGACCAGACCAAAAAACGCTATAAATATTGCTATGAAAAACCTTCTTGATATTAGTGTAGGTTCTATCACTTATTGGTTGGTAGGGTATTCATTAATGTACGGAGATACAACTAGTGGTTACTTTTTCTGGGGCGGATTATTCCAGGGAGAAGGTGCTGATCTTTTTTTCCAGACAATGTTTGCCGCTACGGCTGCTACGATCGTATCTGGAGCTATCGCTGGGAGGACTAAATTTGAAACATATGCCATTTTCACTGTTATAATGACTGCCATTATATATCCAATTTCTGGAGGATGGCAATGGCAAGGATCTGGATGGCTTACTGAACTTGGCTTTATTGATTTCGCTGGCTCATCGATTGTTCATGGTGTAGGTGGATTTGCTGCTTTAGTTGGTGCTTACATGGTTGGCCCTAGAATAGGAAAATATGTGGATGGCAAAGTTATGCCAATTCCAGGTCATAATATGGTTTCTGCTACTTTAGGTGTATTTATTCTTTGGTTAGGTTGGTATGGTTTTAATGGTGGATCACAACTTGCATGGGGTGGTGATGATGCAACTGGAGCCTCAACTGTTGTGTTAGTTACCAATCTTGCTGCCGCTGCCGGAGCAATGGGAGCTCTATTAACCACCTGGATATATCTTGGTAAACCAAACATTTCGCACACGTTGAATGGTGCCTTAGCTGGTTTGGTGAGTATAACTGCTGGTTGTGGAAACATGACTGCCGGAGGTGCAGTTATGGCTGGTCTGATTGGAGGCGTTATTGTTGTTTTCTCTATAGAATTAATTGAGAAAAAACTTAAAGTCGATGATGCTATCGGAGCAGTATCTGTTCATGGTGTATGTGGTTTCTGGGGTACTATTGTTATAGGCCTATGGGGTGTTGACGGTGATACTGGTATTGGTCTTTTCAATGGAGGAGGTGGTGCTCAGTTTATTTCTCAACTAATAGGAGCCATTGCTTACATGGTATGGGCTATTGTCACCTCGTTTATTGTATTTGGTGTACTAAAAGCTGCTATAGGATTGAGGGTTTCAGAAGAAGAAGAGATCGGAGGTCTTGACCTCTCAGAGCACGGTCAAATTGCTTACGCTGGAAAAAGAGAAAGAGAATAATATTTAACTTTATTTTTTTTAACAAGTATATCACTTCCCTTATTTTCATAAGGGAAGTTTTTTTTTTAAAGAAAAATATTCATAATAATTTCATTTTATTTGACCCCACAATACTTTTTTAAAACAGATACATTATGAAAAAAATTGAAGCAATTATTCGAAAATCAAAATTTGACGAAGTCAAAGAAGCACTTCACAATGTTGAAGTAAACTTCTTTAGCTATTGGGATGTCACTGGTGTTGGGAATGAAAAAGAAGGGCATGTTTACAGAGGCATAAGCTATAGCACTTCTGAAATCCAAAGAAGATATATTTCAATAGTAGTCAACGATGACTTCTTACAACCCACCATTGATGCCATTTTAAAATCGGCAGCTACGGACAAAGTAGGTGATGGTAAAATTTTCGTATATACCATTGAAGAAGCCTATCGAATAAGAACAGGAGAAAAAGGGGGGAAATCATTAAACTAAAAACAAATCAAAACTAAATTTTATGGAAAGCGCTGCTTTATTTACAGCTAACAACGTATGGATGATGATCTGTACAGCACTAGTATTTTTTATGCATCTTGGATTTTCTTTATTAGAGATTGGACTAACAAGACAAAAAAATACAATCAATATTTTATTTAAAAACTTTTTTGTGATCACCATAGGCTTATTAATCTATTGCCTTGGAGGATTCAACCTAATGTATCCAGGATTTGAAGAAGGGTCCTCCGGAATATTAAAATTTGCTGGCTTTGGTATTGGTGCGCCAGAAGGAGGAATGACTACGGCATATGCAGATGGAGGTTATACCTGGTGGACAGACTTTCTCTTTCAAGGAATGTTTGCTGCCACTGCAGCAACAATAGTTTCTGGTGCAGTTGCTGAGCGAATCAAATTGCAAAGCTTTATGCTTTTTACTGTTCTTTATGTAGGTATCACCTACCCTATTGTTGGCTCTTGGAAATGGGGAGGTGGATTTTTAGATCAACTTGGATTTTACGATTTTGCAGGTTCTACACTAGTGCATTCTGTAGGAGGATGGGCAGCCTTAATTGCTGTTTTTCTTCTTGGAGCGCGAATTGGTAAATTTAATGCTGAGGGAAAAGCTCAAGCTATTATGGGTCATAATATTCCTCTGGCTGCCGCAGGAGTTCTTATTCTCTGGTTAGGCTGGTTTGGATTTAACGGAGGTTCTGTTTTATCTGCCGACCCTGAATTAACTTCGTTGACTTTGGTCACCACATGTTTAGCTGCTGCTGCTGGGGGCATTTCAGCTGCTATTTTTTCGAATATCTTATATAAAAACTTTGATATCACGATGTTTATGAATGGCGTCTTGGGAGGGCTCGTTGGAATAACAGCTGGCGCAGATCAAATGAGTCCTACCGACGCTATTCTCATCGGATTAATTGCTGGTGTTATAATTGTTCTTGGTGTGGCTCTTATCGATCGTTTGAAATTAGATGATCCTGTAGGAGCTATTGCAGTGCATCTTATTTGTGGTATTTGGGGTACTCTCGCCGTTGGTCTTTTTGGCGCTTTGGCTGGGGTAGAACAACTTATAGCTCAACTCATCGGAATTGGGGTTATTGGTGCATTTTCTTGTGTCACAGCATTCCTGTTTTTATATCTTATCAAAGCAACAATTGGTCTTAGAGTAGATGCAGAAGAAGAAGTAAGAGGACTTGATATTTCAGAACACGGTATGGATGCCTATGCTGATTTTAGATTAAATCAACTTTAAAATATTATTTACTCGTTGAAAATATTTCAAAGTAAAAACCTCTCCTTTTCGGAGAGGTTTTTTTATTCTAAAGAATTCAATTTAGAAGCTACACTTTGAAACAAGTGTTTTTAGTAATTTGCACAAATTTAATTTGACTATATGAAAAGATTGATTTTGTTAATGCATTGCCATGATAAAAAAGGAATTATTGCTGGAGTAACGGATTTTATTCACCAACGACAGGGCAATATCGTTTACATTGACCAATATGTAGATAGAATTCATAGCGCTTTTTTTATGCGAGTTGTTTTAGAGGGGAATTTTGATACTGATGCTTTTTCAGAATTTCAAGATGCCTTTAATCAAGAGCTGGGGAAATTATTTGAGCTTAATTGTACTTTTTATTTAGAAGAAAAGAGACCAAAACTGGCAGTTTTTGTATCTAAATATGAACACTGTCTCTATGATATTTTAGCACAACAACAAGCAGGTAAATTGCATTGTGATATACCCTTTATCATCAGTAATCACAAAGATTTAGAACCTATAGCCAATCAATTCAACTTACCCTTTCACCATATTATTGTGACTAAAGATAACAAACCTGAAGCGGAGGATAAGCAAGTGGCACTATTAAAAGAGAACAACATAGATTGTGTGGTTCTAGCACGTTATATGCAAATTGTTTCAAGTAAGATAATCAATCAATATCGTGATAAAATAATAAACATTCATCATTCCTTTTTACCCGCATTTCCTGGAGCAAAACCATATCATTCTGCATTTGAAAGAGGTGTTAAAATTATTGGTGCCACAAGCCACTACGTCACAGAAGAACTTGATGCAGGGCCCATCATTGAACAAGATATTACTCGTGTTTCTCACGCCCATAATGTTTCAGATTTTATTGATAAGGGGAGAGATTTGGAACGTCTTGTTCTTCTGAGAGCATTAAAACTTCATACCGAAAGAAAAGTAATGGTTTACAACAATAAAACAGTTGTGTTTACTTAATCCAATTCAAGAAAGTGTAACATGCCTTCATTAAATTCATTTGGCTTTTCAATGTTTACAACATGACCACATTTATTTAAAACCAACAACGATGTGCTTTTATCTTTAGCTACATTTTTTTTAACAAAAGGCAAAAACATATAATCCTGACTACCCATAATGTATAGCGTTGGTATATGGATCTTTTTTTTACGAAAGTCTTTTAGATAGGGCATCAAATCATTAGTAAGGCGATACCATCTTAAAAACTCCTGATGAGACAATTTTTTTGCTTCTCTAATAAAAAGTCGTCTTGATTTTCGATGATTTCTATAGGGCAAGATGACATGCGCAAAAAATGTGTAAATCCAAATAAATGGTAGGATTGACTGAGTCATTTTTCCTAAATACATTAATATTTTAGACCGTAGATTGAGATTTAAAATAGCCCCTGCTAGAACTAATTTGGACATGCGTTCTGGGTGGCTATCAGCAATTTTTCTAATTAAAATGCTTCCTAATGAAATACCCACAAAATGGGACTTTTTAATGACTTCTTTATCTAAAACTTGAATAATATCTTCAGTTACATTTTCAAAAGTGTAAACTTCATCAAATTCATGTGAAATTGACTTTCCATGTCCTCTTAAATCAATGAGAAGAAGATGATAAAATTGTTTAAAAAAACGAATTTGCTGAGACCAAATAGATGAGTTTCCTCCTGCTCCATGAATAAAAGTTAGCCAAGAAACGTCTTTATTTGGATTTTTAAAGCATAAATAGTGAAGCATTAGAGTAGGTTAATTTTAGATAGATAGTGTTGCATTTCTTTTTGGTAAGATTGGGCTTGTTCTGCTGCAGCTTGAGCAAAATGCTCATCCTGACTGGCATATAGAATGCTACGAGAGGAATTGACCAAAAGTCCACAGTCTTCATTCAGTCCAGCTTCAGCAACCTCCTGCAAGCTTCCGCCCTGTGCACCTAGACCTGGAACTAGTAAAAAGGAGTCGGGTAAGAGGCGCCTAATTTCTTTTAAGGCATCTGATTTTGTGGCTCCAACAACATACATTAGTTGTGAGGAATTTTTCCATTGCTGACTGGCCTTCAAAACTTTTTTATATAGGGGTATTTCAGTATTGGGATGATATTGAAAATCAGCAGCGCTTGGGTTAGAAGTTAAGCCCAACAAAACAGTCTGTTTTTCTGTAAATTCTAAAAAAGGTTCTACTGCATCTCTCCCCATATAGGGAGCTACAGTGACGGCATCAAACCCCAAGGTTTCGAAAAAAGCTTTAGCATATCGTGCTGCCGTGTTGCCAATGTCACCTCTTTTAGCATCTGCTATTGTGAAAATTTCGGGATAAATGGTATTAATGTAGGAAATAAGTTTTTCTAAAGAAATCCAACCTTTAGATCCATAAGCTTCAAAAAATGCAATATTAGGTTTAAATGCAACAGCAAAGGGTGCTGTTGCATCAACAATAGCTTTACTGAAAGAAAAAAGTGGATCTTCTACTTTTAAAAGATGTGTTGGAATTTTTTCCAGATCTATATCTAAGCCAACACATAAAAATGAACTTTTTTGTTTAATTTGATCAATCAATGCACTGCGTTTCATAGAACCTCCTCTCCTGCTTCTTTCATTTTTTGCGTATTTTGATAGAGTAATAATTCATCTATTAGTTTCTGAATATCGCCATTTATGATGTTTGGAAGGTCATACAGGGTGAGACCAATTCTATGATCTGTCACCCTACCCTGTGGATAATTGTAGGTCCTTATTTTGGCAGAGCGGTCACCAGACGAAACCAATGCATTTCTCTTAGCAGCATCTGAAGCTAGTTTTTTTTGAAGTTCAAGTTCATATAGGCGTGAACGTAAAACTTTTAAGGCTTTGTCTTTGTTTTTATGTTGTGATTTTTGATCTTGGCATTGAGCTACAATACCTGTGGGTTCGTGGGTCAAGCGAACGGCAGAGTAAGTGGTGTTTACAGATTGACCACCTGGACCCGAGGAACAAAAATAGTCAATACGCACCTCGTTCATATCAATTTCTATATCGAATTCCTCTGCCTCAGGCAAGATCATTACTGTTGCTGCTGATGTATGCACTCGCCCTTGTGTTTCAGTTTGGGGTACTCGTTGCACTCGATGGACACCAGACTCATATTTTAGAGTTCCATAAACGTCTTCTCCATTTACTTCAAATATAATTTCTTTGAACCCTCCTGCTGCCCCTTCATTAGCATCTACAAGACTTGAAGACCACCCTTTTGATTGACAAAATTTGGAATACATTCGGTATAAGTCACCCGCAAAAATACTTGCCTCATCACCACCTGTTCCCGCTCGAATCTCTATAACAACGTTTTTGGCATCCTCTGGATTTTTTGGAATGAGCATCATTTTAATTTGCTCTTCTATTTTGGGCAATTCTTCTTTAGACTGATCAAGCTCAAAACGAGCCATTTCAAGCATTTCTTGATCAGTTTCTTGCTTCAGCATTAGTTCAGCTTCCTCAATATTAGAGAGCAAATTTTGGTACTGATTCATTTTAGAAACCAACTCTGACAAATCTTTATATTCTTTATTCAGTTGAATGTATCTTTTCTGATCAGCAATGATTTGTGGCTGAATAATCAAATCTGATACTTCATCGAAACGCTGCTGAATGACTTTTAATTTCTCTATCATATTGAACTCATATTATAAAGCCTCAAAGCTCATTTCTTTTCATCTTCAAAGGTTAATTCAAAATCAAATTCTAACTTATCATTAATAGGAATCATCATAAAAGTGGGAAGCTCAACTTTGAATTTAGTTGGTTGTATGACAAAATTACCACTTAATTTTAACTTATTCTCAAACCAATTTGCCTTTCCAACAATTTCTAAGGGTGCTTTTTCTCCATGAAAATCAAGTGTACCTTCAAGATTAACTTGTTCATTATTGATACTAATTTTTTCACTGAAAAACTTTACCTGAGGAAATTGGAGGGCTTCTAAAACCTCTAAAGCGTGAGCATCTCGATTTGAATTATTGCTATCAAAGTCTTTCACATAAACCAAAATTGCCATTTTCTCAATGCTCTCATTTGATGAATCGACTACTGCAATGCCTAAAATATTTTTATTGATTCCTTTCCATGGATGTAAAATATGAGCAGCACTATATGAAATAACAGAGCTTTCCTTTGTGGTTTTCCACGATGTAGATTGTGCTACGAGGCCAACACTTAAAAAACTCAAAAAAAACATGATCGTAAGTCTCATTATATTAAAATTTAAATACTAACACCGCTGCTGCAAAGCTTCCAACAGCTGTATAGGCAGAATATTTATGAATTTTTTTATTTCGATTCTTATAAATACCAGTTGCTACCATAGCCGAGAAATGTATTGAAGCTAAATATTTATGTGCCTTAATTGAATTAAGTCCTTTATATTTTTTATTAGTTAATGGAGGGGGTGAAAATAAAGATAAACCCGCGCCAGTAAAATAGCTCAGCGTAGTAATATTTCCAACAGTTTTATGTGTCCTATAAAGGCCTCTCTCCCAGTTATTATAAAGCTTACCTCCTAAAAATCCCTGTGTTACCATTCCAGCTAGAGTGAGATAACCAATTATTTGATGCCATTTCAACATTGAACGCCTTAATTTCAGTTCTTTTTCACGTTGTTCAATATTAAGAGGCGATACACCTGTTTTTCGAAACAAACCTTTCTCCCCCCAAAGAAATTTTTGTGTAAATACCATTCTTGAAGGCAATAAGAGTTCTTCTTGAGGTCCTTCACTTTCCAACTCAGCAAACAAATCTTCTTGTGCCCAAAATGAGTAGTGAACAAATACTAATAGAAATAATAAAAACAAATTACCATTCATCGAATCTCAAAATTTTGTGTTAATATTCAAGTTGTTCAGAAGGAAGAATAATGGAAAGTTTCTTTTTGTTGGCTTCTTCAACTCTACCTACAATCTGTCCCTCAACATTAAACTCCTTTGCAATTGCGATTAGTGGCTGTGCAAATTCTTTTGAAACGTAGCACTCCATCCGATGACCCATATTGAAAACCTGGTACATTTCACGATTTGCTGTACCAGATTCATCCTGAATCATTTTGAACAAGGGAGGGGGTTCAAAAAGATTATCCTTAATGATATGAAGTCGATCTACAAAATGTAATATTTTTGTTTGAGCTCCACCACTACAATGTATCATCCCATGTATATTTTTTCGACCAATTTCTTCAAATATTTTATGCATAATTGGCGCATAGGTTCGAGTGGGAGATAGGACCATTTTTCCAATCGTTAAAGGAATAGAAGAGGGTTTTGAAATCAATTCTTTGGAACCCGAGTAGACCAAATTTTCGGGTACGTCTGGATCAAAACTTTCAGGATATTTTTCTGCCCATTTTTTAGAAAAAACGTCATGACGAGCAGATGTGAGACCATTGCTACCCATGCCTGCATTGTATTCTTCTTCGTAGGTAGCTTGACCAAATGAAGCCAACCCTACAATTACGTCTCCCGGCTGAATATTATTGTTATCAATAACTTCAGAGCGTTTTATTCTGGCTGTTACTGTTGAATCAACAATTACGGTGCGAACTAAATCACCTACGTCTGCTGTCTCACCTCCAGAGCTAGTAATCTCAATTCCAAAAGCTCTCATTTTTTCAAGAAATTCTTCAGTGCCTTTAATAATTGATGTAATTACCTCTCCTGGAATATTATTTTTATTTCTCCCAATAGTTGAAGAAAGTAAAATGTTTTGGGTAACCCCGACACACAAGAGATCATCAAGATTCATTACAACTGCATCCTGGGCTATTCCTTTCCAAACTGAAAGGTCATTGGTTTCTTTCCAATACATGTAAGCTAGGGAAGATTTGGTGCCTGCACCATCTGCGTGCATTACGAGCGCATGGTCAGGACTGTGCGACAAAACATCGGGCACTATTTTACAAAATGACTTTTCATAAATCCCTTTGTCTATATTTTTTATGGCATCGTGAACTTCCTGTTTTTGGGCAGAAACTCCTCTCAATAAATAGCGTTCCAAATTCATGCTCTATATGCTTGTCCAAAAATAGCCCATTTTATGAAGAGTATTAGAAGATTAGGATGATATTTATTAACGTATTTACTATTCCTCTTTCAAAAATAATTAGTCAAAAAGAATGCGATTTGATCAAAAAAACTTCTGAAAAATCATTAGTTATAATTTAGTTGAGAATCGTTTCTACAATTTATTTTCTTCTTCTGAGGCTCCTTTTTAAAAAAAGCAAAATGAACAAACTTTAAAGTTCTAGGGTGGAAATTCACTTTTGTTATCAAATATTAAATTTTACCCCAAAAAAAATAAGGGATTAATAAAAATTTAGAGTCAAACCTCAATATCCCTGAATATATTGAATGGAAGTAACATAAAATTTTATTTTTGTTTGTATAAAAATAAGTATCATGAATAAATCCAAACTAGAATATATTTGGTTAGATGGTTATAAACCAACAGCCAATCTTAGAAGCAAAACCAAAATAGTAGAAGATTTTGGTGGGAAACTAGAAAACTGTCCAATGTGGTCATTTGACGGAAGTTCAACCCAACAAGCTGAAGGAGGATCCTCGGATTGTCTTTTAAAGCCCGTTGCATGTTATCCTGACCCTGTAAGAAAGAACGGATTTTTGGTAATGACTGAAGTTTTAAATGCAGACGGTTCCCCTCATGAATCAAACGGAAGATCAACTATTGATGATGACGATAACGATTTTTGGTTTGGATTTGAGCAAGAATATTTTTTATGGGAACCGGAGACTAACTTACCTTTAGGTTTCCCGAAAGACCAAACACCTCAAGGCCAATTCTACTGTTCAGTTGGCGGAAAAAATACATTTGGAAGAGAAATTATGGATGAACATCTTGATATTTGCTTAGAGGCTGGAATTAATGTTGAGGGAACAAATGCAGAAGTAGCGGCTGGGCAATGGGAATTTCAAACCTTTGCGAAAGGCGCTAAAGAAGCTGGAGATGAAATGTGGATTGCGAGATATCTTCTAGAAAGAGTTGCGGAAAATTATGGTTTGGCAATAGAATATCATCCAAAACCTCTAGGGGCAACCGACTGGAATGGCTCAGGAATGCATGCTAATTTTTCTAATAATACCCTAAGAACTTGTGGTTCTGAAGAAACCTACAATAAGATATGTGAGGCTTTTCGACCAGTAGTTAAAGAGCATATTGATGTATATGGTGCTGATAATGATAAACGATTAACAGGTGAACATGAAACCCAATCAATTAATGAATTTAGTTATGGTGTATCAGACAGAGGAGCATCTATAAGAATTCCAATTATGACCGTCGAAAACGGATGGAAAGGCTGGTTGGAAGACAGACGACCGGCATCCAATGGTGATCCTTATAAAATAGCTGGTCGAATTATAAAAACAGTCAAATCCGTTCCTATATAGTTAATAATTTTACATTCTAAAAAACTTCCAAAACGGGAGTTTTTTTTTTGTACTACTATCAAATTATAATATTTTCAATTACGTTTACGCAGTAAATAAAAAAATATATAATTGCATAGCCCACCATTTTGTTGTTTTTAAAAATCTTACATTAAATGCAATATATAGCAATAATAATTGGAATGCTTCTCTTGATAAAGGGAGGTGAATACCTTTTCCAAGGTTCAATATCATTATCTATAAAGCTTAATATACCAAAATTTATAATAGGCATGACTATTGTATCTTTTGCTACATCTGCGCCCGAATTAGTTGTAAGTGTTCAATCTGCAATTATGGGTCATTCGGATTTGGCTTTGGGTAACATAGTAGGTTCAAATATTGCAAATATTGCTTTTGTTTTAGGTGTTGTAATATTTATTTCTCCAATGAAAATTGAAAAAACGTTTTACAACACTGATTGGCCTATTATGATGGGAATTACATTGTTATTTTTTTTCCTTTTTAAAAATAATAATGACATAACAAGACTAGAAGGTTGTATATTAATTTTTGTTTTAGTCTGCTATTTATTTTTTCTTTTATTCTTTCATAAATCAATT